>Ga0302279_10000014_pt1 | contig 254076 bp, 222 predicted proteins | sample III_Bog_N3_3_FD_194541 | JGI IMG/M metagenome (GOLD analysis project Ga0302279, IMG submission 194541) | Peat permafrost microbial communities from Stordalen Mire near Abisko, Sweden - III_Bog_N3_3 | ecosystem: Environmental > Terrestrial > Soil > Wetlands > Peat | place: Sweden: Abisko... | reverse complement strand
TCGAGCAGCGCGGCCTCGTCCGTCGTCAGCCGGGCGCCCCTCGCTCCCTCGAGGTCCTGCTGCCACCGGAGCAGCTCCCGATCTTGCGCTGACGGGCGCCGTCCAACCGTTCCATACCCCTGTGGCGAAGTACTAGGGGCAACACAGCCACGGGTGTAAACAGGGGCAACACAGCCGCGGGTGTAAACAGGGGCAACACAGCCGCGGGTGTAAACCCGCGGTGAGAGCGCAGTGCCGATGCGTAACGCTCACCGTGGGCTCACGCCCACGGCTGTGACGAAGAAGGCCGCTCGACGTTCAGGGGCCGAAGGCTGGCGTGGTCGTTCCCGCGACGGCCGTGGACGTGACCTGGATGCGGCCTGCGCCTCCCGCACCCGCGATGTCGTTCACGCTGCAGGTGCACGTACCGCCGATCTGACCGGTCGCCTGCACGAGGTTCGCGCCGAGCGCCGCCGAGCCCGTGACGATGCGGATGCTGCCGCCCGCACCACCGCCGCCACCGCCCATGCCGCAGCCGCCTCCCTTGCACACCGGATCGCTCGCGACGCCGTTCCCACCGACGGAGCCGTTCGAGGTGATCGCTCCGGTCGACGACACCGTCACCGACGCCGGCGCGAGGATCACGATGCTGCCGCCGCCGTTGCCGCCTGCGCCCGGGTACGCGCCGTCCTCGTCGGGCCCACCTTCGCCGCCTGCGCCGCCGAAGATCAGCGACGTGCTCAGGTCGGCCGCACCGACGACCCCGCCACCGGTGCCGCCGCCGTGCACGGAGTCGGCAAGGCAGACGCCGAGGCTTCCGTTCGGGCCGTTCACGCCCGCGGCTCCGTATGCGCCTCCGCCGCCCTCGGCGCAGTCTTGGCCCGAGGTGCCGCCGCCGCCGCCGTTGGCGTTCGCCGTGCCCAGCCCTCCCGTGATCGTCGACTCGATCGCCGGTCCCGCGATCGACTCGCCTGCGAAGCCGTTGATGGTCGTGGTGGCGCACGCGAGCCCGGGGAGGCAGGTCTTCGCGTGGCTGAAGCCGCGGAAGCCGTTGCCTGTCATCGTCACGATCCCCTCGAGCGTCACGGCGCCCGTCGCCTGGAAGGCCAGCACGCCACCGGTCGCGCCGTTCCAGGCGGGGGCGGTGAGCACGGAGGTCGCGGGGACGTCCACCGTCGTGAACTGCGGGACGACGATCGCCTGCGCCGTCGACGGCGGGGTCGTGGAGTAACTGTTCGTGAGCGCGGCGGCGAGGGTCGCGTTGCCCATGGCGATGCTCGTGATGACGGCGAGCTCCCACTGGCCGGCGTTCATCCCCTGGACCTGCTGGACCAGGACCGTCTGCCCGACCGCGAAGCCTGTCGGCGACGCGAGCGTCAGGGCGTTGACCCCCGCCATGCCCACCGCAGGCGACGCCAGCGTGTTGATCATTGTCTGCTCGCCGACCGGGAACTGCGCCGGGACCGGACACAGCGTCAGGCTGCAGACGGCACCGCAGCAGTTGCCGCTCACGCAGTCGCCGTTGACGAGGCACGCCGTTCCGACCCCGCACGTGTCGCCCGAGCCGTCGCACACGGGGCCGCCGCAGTCGACGCCGGTCTCGGCCCCGTCCTGCGTGCCGTCGTGGCACTGGGTCGCGTCGCACTCGTGGCTCGTGACGTCGCAGCCGCCGTTCTTCGAGCAGTCGGCGTTGACGAGGCACGCCTGTCCGACGGCGCAGGTATCACCGAGCGCATCGCACACGGTGCCGCCGCAGTCGACGTCGGTCTCCTGCCCGTCCTTCGTGCCGTCGCTGCACTGCGTCGCCACGCAGAGCTTGGCCGTCACGTCGCAGCCGCCGCCGCCCGAGCAGTCGGCGTCGACGAGGCACTTCTGACCCACGGCGCAGGTGTCGCCGGCCGCGTCGCAGACAGCGCCGCCGCAGTCGACGTCGGTCTCCTTGCCGTCCAGGATCCCGTCGGTGCACTCGTTCGACGTGCAGAGCTGCGTCTTCGCGTCGCAGCCGCCGCTCGTGCAGTCTGCGTCGACCGCGCAGGGCTGACCGACGGCGCACGTGTCGCCGAGCGCGTCGCAGACCGAGCCGCCGCAGTCGACGCCGGTCTCCTGGCCGTCCTTCACGCCGTCGGCGCACTCCGTCGCGTCGCACGTGTGCGTGTGGGCGTCGCAGCCGTTGCCCGACTTGCAGTCCGTGTCGCTCGCGCACGCCTTGCCCACCGCGCAGGTGTCGCCGAGCGCGTCGCAGACCGGTCCACCGCAGTCGACGTCGGTCTCCTGGCCGTCCTTCACGCCGTCGGAGCACTGCGCCGCCGCGTCGACGCCGGCGTCCACGCGCTTGCTCGCTTCGGCCGGCGCGTCCATCGACGTCGACGGGGCATCCTTCCTGGACGAGCCCGTGTCCATGCCTGCGTCGACGTGGATCGGTGCGTCCTGCCCCATCGACGCGTCGGGAGTGTCGACGACTCCGGCGCTCGAGCCGCAGGCGGCGGTGCCGAAGGTGCAAGCCAGACCGGCGAACGTGACGAGGGCAAGATGACGCGAGGCGCTGACTCTACGCATGGAGTCAATTGTACCTCGGCTGTTGCCGATCGCGCGAGGCTTGTGGCTCGCGCTCGCCGCGCTCAGCGCCCCCAGCTGCTCGCTGTCGGCCCCATCACGAACACGAGCGAGCCGCCTGCATGCAGATCCGACTGGTGCAGCACCGGGGTCGTGAGCGGCGCGCCGTTGAGCATGACCGACTGGACGTAGAGGTTCTGGTCAGAGACGCCAGGGGCGTCGATGGTGAACACCCCGCCTCCGAGCGTGAGGCTCGCGCTCGGCAAGCGCGGGGCGCCGACGACGTAGGAATCGGTGCCTGGCACCGGATAGAACCCGAGCGCCGAGTAGACGAGCCAGGCCGACATCGTTCCGCCGTCGTCGTTGCCCGGCAAGCCGTCGGCGCCTGCTCCGTAGATCTCGTTCTCGACCCACCGCACCCACCGCTGCGTCAGGTCGGGGCGCCCGGCGAGCGCGAACAGATAGGGCGTGTGCATGTCCGGCTCGTTGCCGCCCCAGTAGAACGCCGGCTGCAACCCCACGGACGACGGCTCGCTCCAGTTGATCGCGTCGTAGTCCGCCTTCCCCTGCTCGAAGAAGCCCTCGAGCACCTCGACGAACCTGGCGTTCCCCCCGAAGAGGCCCGTGAGGCCCGGCATGTCGTGCCAGGGGCCGAAGACGCTCTGCCAGGCGTTCGCCTCGTCGAAGTCGGTCGTGTACGACGACGGCGCCGAGTGGTCGCTCGTGAAGGCGCCCGTGTCGTCCTTCGCCCAGAGGAACCCCGTCATCGGATCGAAGAGCTTCTGATACCCGGTGCGTCGCGCCAGGAGCGTCGTCGCGTCCTCCGGGTGACCGAGCGCCGTCGCGAGTCCTGCGAGAGCCAGGTCGTCCTGCGCGTACTCGAGCGTCCAGGAGACCGATGCGCCGACCGACGACGGGACGTAGCCGAGCTGCATGTACGGGACGACGTTGTTCCGCCCGCCTCGCCCGGCCGCCGGCGTCGTCGACGACATCGCCGCCGCGCGCAGGATTGCGTACGCACCCTGGGCGTCGAAGCCCGTGACCCCACGCAAGTACGCATCGGCGAGCACCACCTCCGCGCTCGCGCCGATCATCGTCCCCGCCTCGCCCGTCGCGATCGGCCACTTCGGGAAGTACCCCGCCGACTCGCCCATCGCCGTGAGCGACGTCACGTTGTCGAGCGCTCGCGCGGGAGCGATGAGCGCGTAGAGGGGATCGAGCGTCCGGTAGGTGTCCCACAGCGAGAGGTCGGAGACGTAGTGGTAGCCGGTCGCGAGGCCGACCTTCCCGTCGAGGCCGACGTAGTGACCGTCGACGTCGCTGAGCACGCTGGGCATGAGGAACAGGTGATAGAGCGCGGCCGAGAGCTGGCTCTGGTCGCTCGCCGTCCCGCCCGTGAACTTCACCGGCGCGACCGCCGCTGCCCACTCCGCAGCCGTCGCCGCGGCCTCGTCATCGAACGCGAACGTGGGCATCTCGGCGTCGAGGTTCGCCTGCGCGGCGGCGCCCGACACGAGCGACAGCCCGACCTGGAGCTCGATCGGTGGAGGCGTCCCGCCGTCGCCCGTGCCGGCACCGCCGTCACTCGAGCTCGCGAAGTCGAAGTCGAGATCGACGCCTACGCCGACCCCCGAGGCGGTCGTCCCTGCGGCAGGCGTGTTCCCCTGGCTCCAGACGAGCGCGTTCGACCAGGGACGGTTCGTCCGTGCCGCGAAATACACCATGTAGCCGCCGAAGCCGTTCGACATCTGGCCGATGCTGCGGAAGCTCCCGGTGATCGCGCTCGTGCCGGGCGACAGCGTGACGCTCTCGGTCGCGACAGTGCCGCTCAGGTGATGGTCGAGATCGATGATGACGTGGCCGGCGGTCGCGCCCGCCGGGTACGTGTAGCGATGGTGCCCCGCGTGCGCCGTGGCCGTGAGCTCGGCGAGGATGGAACCACGGCTCAGCGTGACGGCATACTTGCCGGGGACGGCGGACTCCGTGGTCTTGTCGAACGGAGACGCGTACCCCATCTCGGTCGTGCGTGAGTCGTCCCACGCGTCGGTCGCCATGACGCCGAGCACGCCGTAGTCCTGCGCGCCGGTGCCGTGCAGATGCAGGTGCGAGAAGCCGAGGATGGTCGTGTCGCCGTACCAGTAGCCAGACGCGTGGAGGAACGCGATCGTCCCGTACGGGCCGCTGGTCTCGGGGCCGACCTTGGCCATGCCCTGCGGGGCGGCGGCGCCCGGGAACGCGCTGCCCACGCCGTAGCCGAAGCCGCCGCTGCCGATGAAGAGGGGAGAGACGGGCAGGGACGTAGGGCGTGTCGCGGCGACCGAGCCGTCGTCGACCAGGGCGTCGGCCTGCCCTGCGTCGCTGCCTGCGTCGGCGGTCGCTGCGTCGCGCCCCTTCGCCGCGTCCACCCCGGCGTCATGCTTTGCGGCGATGCTCGCGTCGCGCCCTGCGTCGGCCGTCGCGGTCTCGTGAGTCGCCGCCGGCGAACAGCCCCCGGCAGCAACCGCCACCACGCACAGCCCACAACGAAGCGACCGAGCGCGAGCAGATCGCATCACTATTCTTCTGCTGCGTCCCGCCGCCAAGTCAAGCGTCGTCTAGAATTCTCGCGGCGTCCGTCGCCCTCCTTCCTTCCGCGAGAATTCCAAGACTAGCGCTCGGCTGGGGTCGAGGGGAGCGGCCGCGCTCCCCCGCCGAATTCTCGCGGCGTGGACGGCGCTTCGCAGGAAGCGACGCGAGAATTCCGAGACTAGCGCTCGGCTGGGGTCGAGGGGAGCGGCCGCGCTCCCCCGCCGAATTCTCGCGGCGTGGACGGCGCTTCGCCGGAAGCGACGCGAGAATTCCGAGACCAGCCCCCGTTGACCCCCCGGCTGGGCTTTGATACCCGGAGGGAGTGAGTGAACCGTCACTCAGTGGCCGCGCCCTCCGAGCGGAGAAGCGCCCGGCGAAGAAGCGCGCGCCCAAGGGAGACGGCGTGACTGCTGCGGCTGTTCGCCCGGCGAAGCGCGCGGCGTCGAACGGAGCGCCCACGTCGCGCGCCCGGGCCGGAGACAAGCGCCCTCGCATCCTGGCGGCGGCGGTGCGCGTCTTCGCGAAGAACGGCTTCTACGACACCCGCGTCAGCGACGTCGCGCGCGCGGCGGGCGTCGCGGACGGGACGATCTATCTGTACTTCAAGTCGAAGGACGAGCTCCTGCTCTCGCTCTTCGAGGACCGCGTAGAGAAGCTCCTCTCGTACATGCGCGACGAGCTCCCGAAACTCCCCGACGCCCCCGCGAAGCTCCGGCGCGTCATCGAGTTGCAGCTCGGGCTGCTCGAAGGGGAGCGCGACCTCGCCGAGGTGCTCACCGTCATCCTGCGCCAGTCGACCAAGCTCCTGAAGGAGTACGCCGCGCCGAAGTTCATGGCGTACCTCGAGGCCATCGCCGCGGTCGTCTCCGAGGGTCAGGCCGCCGGGGTCTTCCGGCGCGACATCCCGCCGCTGCTGGTTGCGCGCGCGACCTGGGGGGCGCTCGATGCGATTGCGCTCACGTGGGCGCTCGGTCGCGCCGAGCGAGGGGCGCTCCTGCGCGCGGCGGGTCAGCTCGCAGACATCACGCTCCGCGGCCTCGACCCGTGAGTCTCGAACGCCGCGCCGCGCGCGTGCGCGACGTGCGGACCTTCTTCGAGTGCCGCGGCTTCCTCGAGGTCGAGACGCCCATCGCCGTCCCGTCTCCCGGCCTCGACGTCCACCTGAGCGCCTTCGCCGTCCAGTCTCGCGAAGGCCAGCGCGAAGGCGAACCTGCGCGCTACCTCAGCACGTCGCCCGAGTACCAGATGAAGCGCCTGCTCGCCGCGGGCCACTCGCGCATCTTCCAGCTCACCAAGGCGTTCCGGCAGGACGAGCAGGGGGAGCGTCACAGCCCCGAGTTCACGATGCTCGAGTGGTACCGCGCGCCTGCCGCCGTCGACGACGTGATGCGCGACACCGAGCAGCTCGTCGCACGGGTCACCGGAGGCCGCGTGACGCTCGGCGCACGGACGATCGACACGCGCCCTCCCTTTGCGCGCATGACCGTCGCGGAGGCGTTCAAGACGTTCGCCGGCGTCGAGGCCGAGGAGACGTTCGCCATGGCCGCGCACGACGAGGATCGCTTCTACCGGCTCCTCGTCGACCGCGTCGAGCCGGCGATCGAGGCGCTCGATCACGCCCTCTTCCTGGACGAGTACCCCGCCTCGCAGGCCTCGCTCGCCCGCACGAAGCCGGGGGACCCGCGCGTCGCGGAGCGGTTCGAGCTCTATGTCGCCGGCGTCGAGCTCTGCAACGGCTTCGGAGAGCTCACCGACGCGACCGAGCAGCGCAGTCGGTTCGAGGCGGATCAGGCGACGCGACGCGAGCGAGGGCTGCCCGTCTATCCGATCGACGAGCGATTCCTCGCGGCGCTCGCGGAGGGCATCCCGCCGTGCTCGGGGAACGCTCTTGGCGTCGACCGCCTCGTCGCGCTCGCGTGCGGCACGCGAGAGATCGCGGACGTGATGGCGTTCGCCGAACGCGACCTGTGACTACGTGGCGGTCGGCGGCGCGTCGCCGCCCGTCTTCGCGCTCGCGTTGACGTCTCGCACCGACCCGGTCGCGGACGAGAGGTCCCGCGTCGAGGGACGATCTCCCCGAGCGCTCGCCGAGCCCGTCGTGTGCGTCTCTCGCCCCGCGGCCATCTCGACCGACGCCACCAGCGTCGGCGCGATCAGCTGCCGGACGCCCAGCACGACCGACTCCACGTTGCCCGGCAGCGAGAAGATGACGCACTGCTCGAACACCCCCGCGCTCGCGCGATAGAACATCGCGCGCGGCCCCATCGACTCGAACGCGAGCCGACGGAACGCCTCGCCGAACCCGTCGATCCGCTTCTCGTAGAGCTTGTCGAGCGCCTCGAAGGTCTGATCGCGCGGGTTGATCCCCGTCCCGCCCGTGAGGACGATCGCGTCGGCCTCGTTGTTCGTCGCCATGCGCTGCACGAGGTCGGCGATGAACTTCGGCTCGTCGGCGACGGTCACGTGCCGCACCACCGAAAGCCCTGCGAGCGCGAGCTCCGCGTCGAGCCGCTTTCCCGCCTCGTCGTGGTGACGCTTGCGGAGATCGCTGATCGTCACCGTCAGCACACGGACTGCCCCGGCCCCTGCTGCGTCTGCCATGCGTCTAGAATATCACGCTTCTAGAGACCGCCATCGCACGAGACCGACGATTTGAGCACGCAGTGCCCCGTCGTCAGGTGGCAGTAATCTCCGTTGAAGCAGCCGTTCGGCTGACACGTCGCCTCGCCCGGGCACTGGCCGACCGTGTCGGGGCAGGTCCCTGGCTCGTTCGGCGACGCGTAGTGGTTGCAGATGAAGCCCGCCTCGAAGCTCTTCCCTCCGGCGTCCTTGATCGTCGCGACGTCCTTCTTGGCGTCCTCCGTCCCGGCATCGCCGACCTTTGCGTCGTCCTTGTGCGCGTCGTCCTCGTGGGCGTCCTGCTCGTGCCCGGCGTCGTGGGTGCTCGCGTCCATCGAGCTCGAGTCGGAGGTGACGCCCACGTCGGCGCTCCCCGTGTCGGGGGTCGTCGTCGTGACGTCCGACGAAACGGTGACGTCACCGGAGCTGGCCGAGTCGGTGGACGCGTCCTGCGAAGCGCTCGCCTCCGGCGCGACCGTCGCGTCGAAGCCAGGGAGCGTCGCGTCGACCTTTCGCAGCGGCGGCAAGGCGGCGTCGGTCGGAGCCGGGAGCGCCGACTCGCAGCAGACGCCGGAGACGCACCCGTAGGGGAGGCTCCCCCCGCACAGGTTGGCGCTGGCGACGCAGGTGCCGCCGAAGGCCTCGCACTGCGCGCTCCCCGCCGCGTCGGCGCCCAGACAGCCCGCGCCGAGGACGGCGCCGAGCAACACCACGAGCAGCCCGCCGGAGACGCGCCGAATTCCCATGGATGAATCTGGACCGGTGTTGGCTGCGCGGTCAATCCCTCGTTGGGTCGGGGAGTCGGAGTCGGTGTCGGAGTCGGAGTCGGTGTCGTGGTCGTTGTCGTTGTCGGGTTCGTGGTCGTGGTCGTGGTCGTGGTCGTGGTCGTGGTCGTGGTCGTGGTCGTGGTCGTGGTCGTGGTCGGTGCCGGGGCGTGAGGAGTCAGTGCGCAGCGTGCCGACCGTCGGTCAGCACTCGTCCACTTCAGTTCTTCCAGAACAGCTTCCACGGGTTGTGCTTCAGGTCCCTCACGAGCGACTGCAGATCGTCGTAGACCTCCTCGTCCTTCATCAGCGCCCCCACGGTGCCTTCCCCCTTCTTGATCCGCCCGACCAGCGACTGCGCGTCCGCCACCGTGAGGTTCGCGCGGCCGGCCAGCTCGGCGACGTCCTCGAGCGTCTTCTTCAGCTTCACCTGCTCCTCGGGGCTGCCGAGCGTCGCCGAGACCCGGTCGAAGTTCGCGAGCGTCTCCTTCGCGTCGTGAAGCAGCGGGCCGCTCTCTCGCTGGAGGTCGGCCGTGAGGCGGTCGATGTTCTCGATGGTCCGGGCGATCTTCGGGTTGTCGACGTAGCGAGTCTGCACGTCCGCGGTGAGCGTCCGCGCCTGCGCCGTGAGCGCCTCGAGGTTCTCGATGGTGTGGGTGATGCGCTCGCGGTTGTCGGCCAGCACGAGGTTCAGGTTCTTGAGGACCCCCGCCCCGTTGACCGCGATGTCCGACAGCACCTCGCGGTTGTTGCGCAGCCCCGTGACCGCCGTGTCGAGCAGCTCGTAGGCCTTGGCGAGGAAGAGGTCGATGCGCGGCGGATCGATCCCCTTCACGATCGCGTCGGCCGCGAGCACCGGCTTGTCCGCCGACCCGGGGTCGATCGAGAGGAACTGCTCGCCGAGGACCCCCTGCGTCGTGATGTAGAAGTCGGCGTCGGCGTGCATCGAGTCGTGCACGCGCTCCTCGATGAGCAGCTTCGCGCGCACGAACGCCCTGTGACCGTGCGGACCGTCGGCGCCGTCCTTCCCCGCGGCCTTGAACTGCAGCTCGTCGACCTTGCCGACCTTCACGCCTGCGACCCGAACCGGCGCGCCCGACTGGAGACCGCCGGGGTTCTGGAAGTCGGCGTAGAGGACGAAGGTCTTCTGCACGTTCACGCCGCTCATCACGAGGACGAACGCGCCGAGGATCCCGACGGAGACGAGGATGAGGGCGCCGACCTTGACCTCGAGAGAGCGTGTGTCGCCAGACATTGCCGCGAGAGTAGCCCGAATTATTCGTGCATGGGGTGGCAGCGCGTGGACGCGACAGGTCTCGCCGAGGTACTGGCTAGGCCATGAGCACGAGCACGGAGAGCCGCCAGAGAGTCGTCGGGTACTGGATCGCCACAGGCCTCATCGCGGTGGCGATGCTCTCGGGTGGCGTCGGCGATCTCGTGCGACCTCCGCCGGTTCTCGAGGGGATGACGCACCTGGGCTATCCGCCCTACTTCATGCTGATCCTCGGGGCGTGGAAGGTGCTCGGCGGCGGCGTCATCCTCGCGCCGCGGCTCCCGCGAGTGAAGGAGTGGGCGTACGCGGGGATCCTCTTCGACCTCACGGGCGCGACGGCGTCGCACTTCGCGGTCGGCGACGACGTGCGTCACATCGTGACCCCGCTGGTGCTCGCGGGGATCGCGATGGCGTCGTGGGCGCTGCGGCCCGACAGCCGGCGGCTCGCGGGCTGAGGAGCCGCGACCTCACAGCTCCATCGGCCCCTCCGCGCGCCCGTTGATGAACTGCTGCACCACCCCGTCCGGGCTCGCCCTGAACTCCGCCGGCGTCCCCAGCTGCCTCACGTGGCCGCGGTAGAGCATGACGATCCGGTCCGCGATCGTGAAGATGCTCACCAGGTCGTGACTCACCACGATCGACGTGACTCCAAGGTCACCGGACAGCCGCCGGATCAGCTCGTCCACTCGGCGCGCGCTCACCGGGTCGAGCGACGTCGTCGGCTCGTCGAACAGCACGTACTTCGGGTCGAGCGTGAGCGCGCGAGCGATCGCGACCCGCTTCTTCATGCCGTCACCGAGCGACGACGGATAGCTGTCGCCGAAGTCCCCCATCTGCACGGCATCGAGTCGCTTCTTCGCTTCTCCGAGCGCGTCGCTCACCGACAGACCTCGATGCTTGCGGAGCGGCAGCGCCACGTTCTCCACGCACGTCATCGAGTCGAACAGCGTCGAGTGCTGGAACACCATCGCGCACTTCATCCGGATGGCGAACATCTCCTGCTCGCCCCATCGAGAGATCTCCTCGCCGTCGAGCCAGACCTCGCCTGCATCCGGCGCCATGAGCCCGACGAGGTGCTTGATGAGCACGCTCTTCCCGACTCCCGACGCGCCGATGATGAAGAAGACCTCACCCGCGGGCACGTCGAAGCTCACCCCTTCGAGGACCGCCTTCGGGCCGAACGATTTGACGATGTCGACGAAGCGAATCATCGCGTCGAGCGAGCAGGAGAGCGCAGCCCGCGCCGTTCGATCGCTCCGATTCGCATCTCGAGGCGAGCCTACGTCGGGTCCGTCGCACCGAGCAACGAGACCTTCTCGACCCGTCGAACGAGGAAGCGAAGGATCGCATCGATGATCGTGACCTCGCGCGCGGGGGTGCGAAGGATCGGAAGGACGATCGGTTCCTCTCGAGTGAGGCTGCGAAGGAAAATGATGATGATCGCCACCCGACGGACAGGGTCAGCAAGGATCCCGGCGATGATCGCACCCTCGCGCGAGAGGTGACGAAGGATCATGAATAGGATCGGCACCCCGCGCGTCAGGCTGCGAAGGACGTCAAGGATGATCGCTCCCCGTCGCGTGAGGTACGCAAGGATCATGGTGATGATCGCGTCCTCTCTGCCGGGGGGGCGAAGGATCACAAGAATGATCGGTTCCCGTCACGTGAGGGAGTGAAGGAAGTCAGTGATGATCGCTACCTGTCGCGGTAGGGGGCGAAGGATGTTGAAAAGGATCGCTTCCCTTCGCGAGAGGTACAGAAGGTCTCGCGTGATGATCGACTGCAACGTGGTGGGGTCACGACGGATGCGATAAATGATCGCTACCTCTCCTCGGGGGATCGAAACATCATCAACCATGTTTCGTACCCATCGCGCGAGGTGGAGAAACTGGTCAACGATGATGGAACCCTCGTGCGCCGGGAAAGGATCATCGTCAGCGATGCTCGATCACCCGCACGAGAGGGGACGAAGGATCGAGCAAACCTTCGCGACCTACCGTCTCGGTCGACGAACGTTCACTTCGGGAACACGACGAACGCCGCTGCGGAGATGATGAGGTTGAGCACGATGACCGCGAGCGAGGAGTTCACCACCGCCTTCGTCGTCGCCCAGCCGACCCCCTCCGACCCTCCGAACGTCGACAACCCCGCATGGCCGCTGACGATCGGGATTGCGGCGCCGTACGCGAGGCACTTCATGAATCCCGTCGCGAGATCGCCCCAGTCGAGGAGGCTGATGCTCGCGAAGGTGTCGAGCGGGACATCGAACGAGACGTAGGCGGTGAGCGCTCCCGCGGCGAAGGCGACCGTGCCGCCCCAGACGATGAGCACCGCGGTCATGAGGAGGCTGGCGAGGAAGCGGGGGACGAGGAGGTAGTCGATGGGGTCCGCCGCGCACATCCGGAGGGCGTCGACCTGCTCGGTGACGACCATCGAGCCGATCTCCGCGGCGATGCCCGCTCCGACGCGGGTCGCGAGCATCAGCGAGCCGAGCGAGGCGGCGAGGTCGCGGACGAGGAGCTCGAGGTAGGTGGCGCCGAGGAGGCTGAAGTCGGGGACGACGCGCTTGGTCTGGAGGCCGGCCTGGTAGACGAGGATCATCCCGATGCAGCCCATCGTGACCGTCACGAAGAGGAGGCTGCGGTTGCCGATCTCGTACATCTGGCGGAGCGTCGCGCCGCGCTCCCGCTTGCCGCGGACGACGTAATAGAGCGTGCGCGCGAAGACCGAGTAGAGCTCGCGCGTCGCGTCCCAGAGGTCGAGCGCGACGCCGCCGACGGCGCCGGCGAGGCGCTCGGGAGCGGAGGCGAGGGTGGACGCGCTCACGATGAGCGCCACCATGCCATCACTCGGCCGCTACTCGCCCAGAAACGACCATTCGAGGTAGCCCGGGCCGACGCCGGCATCGAGGGCACCCGCGGAGGGGACGACAGTGCCCGCGAGCGTGAGCTGGGCGGTCGTGTCGATCGTCAGGACGCCGCTGCTCAGGCTGACGGTGATGGGCGTGGTCGCGGTCGCGAGCGCGCACCTCTGTCCGGGCTCGACCGAGGCGGTGAGGCCCACGCCCCCCTCGCTGTTCGCGCTGTCGAGCGTGGCCCAGACGAGGCATCCGCCGACCGAGATCGTGAACTCCATGCCGTCGTACGTGCAGGCCGGGGTGACGTCGTAGACGACGATCGACGCGGGGACGGAACCCGTCGTCGGAGCCGGAGCGACGTCGCCGCCTCCGGTCTGTCCGGTGTAGCTGGCGCTGCCGCTGTAGGACGTCGACGCGCCGCGGGCCACGCACTCTTGCGGGACCGCGCAGGCCGCGAGCGTCGTGGAGACGAGCGCGGCGATGAGCGTAAACCGCAGCATCAGAAGTCCACCCTCAGCCCCGTCGAGACCCCCGGGAACGCGCCTCGGTCGTAGAGGATCGGCGACACCGTGAGGCAGGCCCACGACGTCGAGATTCCCTTCGCCAGCGCCCCGAGGCGCGTGCATCCGGCGAGCTGCGCGCGCAGGTACGCGTCCCAGCTGCTGATCGACGCCTGGCCGCCTGTGGATGAAGGAGCGACGAAGCCGCTCGTGACCGTCGCGCTCGTCCAGACGTGCTCGAAGCCGACATCGAGCTTGAACGCGACCTTCCAGCCGTCCCCTGGGAACAGCTCGAAGCCGGAAGGGAGGCCGAAGAGCGGGAGCCCGATGTCGACGATCTGCACGGTTCCGCGGCTGACGCTCGCGGTCCCCCCGTCGGCGCTCGCCGTGGCAGCGACCGCCCCGTCGAACGCCGTCGAATAACGCAGGCTCGCGATGTCGAAGAGGAGGTAGTCGCAGCGCGCCTCGACGCCGACCCCGACGCCGACGAGCATCTGGGAGCTGGCAGGCGTGGGGATGCCCACGAGCCGTCGCGAGGTGTCGTCGCCGTTCACGACGAGGGGAGGGAGCGAGAGCGCCGTGACGAACGCCTCCGTCCAGCCAAAGCCGACGTCGCGCCTCCCCTTGCACCCCTTGGCGCTGGCGTCCCCGGAATACGTGAGCAGCAGCACGCCGAGGACGAACCACAAACACCACGCGAAGCGCCGTCCGAGCGCAGGCAAAGTGCACCACGCGAAGCGTCGTCCGAGCGCAGCCAACGTGCACCACGCGAAGCGTCGTCCGAGCGCAGGCAACGTGCACCACGCGAAGCGTCGTCCGAGCGCAGGCAACGTGCACCACGCGAAGCGTCGTCCGAGCGCAGGCAACGTGCACCACGCGAAGCGTCGTCCGAGCGCAGGCTCCTGCACCTGATCGGGCTGAGAGTGCGCCCCATAGAGGTGCGGGTGACTGCGCTCCACAAGACAGCTGCGCTCCACGAGACTGCGCTCCACAAGACAAGCCCAGGAGCAAACTCCCTGCCGACGCTCGAGCCCTCGCTCTCGGCGCGTTTCTCAGGGCTTCGCTGCGGCCGCGGTATCGACTGCCAGCGTCGAGCTGCCCTCGCGCCCCGCCTGCTGCGGCCACTCGCCCCGGGTCATGCTAAGCCTTTCGCCATGAGCGACGCCCGTACCCGCATCCAGGAGATGATCGACACCAACAAGGTCCTGCTCTTCATGAAGGGGAACAAGATGATCCCGCAGTGCGGCTTCTCCAGCCGCGTCGTGGCCGTCCTGAAGAGCGAGGGGGTGCCGTTCGAGACGTTCAACGTGCTGTCGGACCCCGAGATCCGCGAAGGCATCAAGGCGTTCTCGAACTGGCCGACGATCCCGCAGCTCTACGTGAACGGGAAGTTCGTGGGCGGCTGCGACATCGTCACCGAGATGCACGAGAGCGGAGAGCTCGCGACGGAGCTCAAGGCCGCCGGCCTGGTCAAGTAGCGCACAGTCACCCGCACCTCTACCTTGGGCACTCGCGCGGCAGGGCTGCCCCGAACCCCGCTCCTGCACGCCTCTGCCTCTCGTGGGGGTGCGGGGTCCGTACGTGACAGAGGCTCACACGACGCGCAGGACCAGGCGAATCAGCTGGGTGGCCGCGAAGAGCACGGAGAGGATGATCCCCATCAGCGTGGCGAAGCCGGCGAGGGGGGCTCTGTCGACGAGGCGACCCAGCTCGCGGAAGGTGCGCTTCGTGAACGTCATGTGGCACTGGACTCGTGCCTTCCCTTCGAGGATCTCCTGGAGGGTGCCGACGAGCTCGGTCGCGGACTGGAACCGCTTTGCCGGGTCCTTGTTCAGGCCCTTCACGAGCAGGTGCATGAGCTCGGCGGGCGGTCTTCGACGCATGCCGAGGATCTTCACGTACCCCATGTCTTCGCTCTTGATGGCCGCGAGCATGGCTTCCAGCGACGGCTTGTCGGCCAGGTAGTGCTCCAGGCCGAGCAGCTCGTGAAAGAGCACGATCGCGCTGTAGATGTCGCTCCGGGCGTCGATCTTCGACGGGTCGCCGCTGGCTTGCTCGGGGGACATGTAGGCGGGCGTCCCGATGAGGGTGCCGACGCGCGTGGCGTACATCCGGGCGCGAGGTGCGTCCGGCTCGGCGATGGAGCCGTTCACGAAGGCGGCAGGGTCGCGCTTGTCGGCGAGCGTCTTGGCGATACCCCAGTCCATGAGGATGACCTCGCCGAAGCGGCCGATCATCACGTTGGCAGGCTTGATGTCGCGGTGGACGATGCCCCTGGCGTGCGCGTACTCGAGCGCGTGAAGCAGGCCGAGGAACACCTCGATGCGCCCCTCGACGGAGAAACGGGAGACGTACTCCGCGTCCCCGGCGGCGAGCTTCTCGATGACCGACTCGAGCGTCTCGCCGTCGACGTACTTCATGACGAAGAAGTACCTCCCCTCGGCATCGACGCCGACGTCGTGAATCGGGACGATGTTCGGGTGCTCGAGCCGTCCGACGGTACGGATCTCGTCGACGAAGCGGGCGAGGATGGCCTGGTCCGTCATGTCGGGGAGGAGGCGCTTCAGCGCGACCTTGCGGCCGATGTCGTGGTCGCTGACGAGCACGACCTCCCCCATCCCGCCCGCTCCCAGGACCTTCGACTGCTCGTAGCGGCTGCGAACGTCGAGGGAGAGGGAGACGGCGTCGCCATCTCCGTCGATGCGTGGGAGCACGGTGGTCCGCGCGAGCGTCGTCGGCGGCGTGAACCGAGACGTGCTCGGCGAGGTCGACGGCGCGGCCTGCGTCGCATCGAGCGCCAGGCCGCGGTTTGCCGAAGGATCGAGCAGAGTGGCGTCGTTGGTCATCGCGGTCCGCGTTTCATGCGCGAGGAGCGTACCGGATTTCTGGAGCAACGCGAACGCGGCGAGCGCCGGGCCACGCGTGGGCCGAACGAAGCGCCGGCGCGCCGGCTGCTAGATCACGCGAAGCGTCGTCCGAGCGCAGGCGCCTGCACCTGATCGGTCGGAGAATGCCCGACGTAGAGGTGCGGGTGACTGCCCCCTACTCACATCGACAGCCCACCATCCACGTCGATCGTCCGCCCGTTGAAGTAGTCGCACTCGAGCACGAACTTCACCGCGAGCCAGATGTCCTCCGGCACACCGACGCGGCCGACCGGAATGGCCGCAACGAGCGCGTCGCGAGCCTTCTGGTTCATCCCCTGGGTCATCGGGGTCTCGACCATGCCGGGGGCGACGGCGCCGACGCGGATGCCGAACGAGGCGAACTCCTGCGACCAGGTCTTGGTGTTGGCGGCGAGGGCGGCCTTGGCGGCCGAGTAGTTCGACTGCCCGCGGTTGCCGTAGCGCGCGATGCTCGACATGTTGACGATGACGCCCGGCTTGATGCCGGCGCCGACCATGTACGCCACGGTGTCTCGGGCGATGAGGGTCGCGCCGGTCAGGTTGACGCCGATGACCGTGTCCCACTGCTCCTTGGAGAGGACCTTCACGGCGCCGGTCTCGCGATCCTTCTTCACGAGGAGCCCGTCGCGGAGGACGCCAGCGTTGTTGATCAGGCCGTTCAGCCCCCCCATCGCCTCCGCCGCCCACTTCACGAAGGCGCCGACCTCGGCCTCGTCCGCGACGTTGAGCTTCTTCGCGTGGAGCGCGCCCGGGCCTTTCGCAGCTTCCTTCGTCGCGGCGAGCCCCGCCTCGTTGACGTCGCCGATGGCGACCTGCGCCCCGGCTTCCACGAGGCGCAGGGCGAAATGAGCCCCCATTCCCTGGGCGCCGCCGGTCACGATGATCTTCAGGTCACTGAGCTTCATGGGTGGTCTTCGCTCCTGTTGAGGGGGAGCGGAGACTAGATCAGCTGGCGCGTGCGTCTACCAGTGAATCCACCCCAGCTTCGTCGCCACGAGCACCAGCGCGAGCGCGATCGCCATCTCGCCGGCCAGCCGGGTGGCGCGCCGGACGAGGCGGTACGACAGGACGAGGGCGAGCGCCGCGACGACGACGACGGGAATCCCCGTGTGGTTCGACACCGAGTGGAGCGCCGAGGTGACCCCGGCCATGCCGCCCTGGTAGGCGCGCCCGAGCCACGCAGCGATGCCCCAGGGCAAGGTGAACGGCATCGAAGCGCATGAGGACACGTCCGGGCGACGAATGCCAACTTTGCGGAGGCGGGGGGCGTCGACTAGCGTGGAGCGGGTGCTCGGTCTCTCGCGCTCGCTGCTGCGGCTGGTCGAGCGGGTCGTCGAGGTCGCGGTCGTGCTCCGTGAGGTCGAAGAGGCACGGTTCCGCGAGGGGCCGGAGGCGCTCGTGGCGCGAATGAGGGAGCGGGGGCTGCTGACGAGGCCGCGCTCTCCTGCGGCGAGGCGCAGGCTTTCGAGCGTGATCCACCGGCTCGACGTGCTCCTTCACGGCGAGCAGAACTGCTACCGGCGTGCGCTCGTCCTTGTGGCTCTCGACCGGGACGCGGCGAACGAGCCGTTCGTGCTCGGCCTCGATGTCCCCGGGGGAGGCGCGACGGGCCACGCGTGGGTCGATGGGAGGGACGCGGCGAGCACGAAGTTCGACGTGGAGTTCAGGCTGTAAGAACGCGACGGCCCCGACCTAGCCCCTGTACGGCCCCCCGCCACGCGCTCGCATCAGCCATGTCGCCAGGACATGCACCGTCACATCGATCTGCGCCGCTGCGACGCTCGCCGGCGCCGTGTCGCTCCCCCGCACGTTGATGACCGCCTGGGACCAGAGCGGGCTCGCGACGAAGCGATCATCGACGATCGCGTTCGGCGCGTAGCCGCGGAGGGCGGTGATCGTCGCGAAGAAGTTGCCACGCCTCGTCGGCTGCATCCGCGCGCCGAGCGACATGAACTGGGCGCCCGCCTCCTCGAGGACCCACGGTCGCTGCGAAAGGGCGCGGGCGTGCGGAAAGAGATAGGCGACGTGGGTGGCCGTACGCTCGGTCTTCGTGACCTCGTAGGTCACCTTGCTCGGCCGGCTCTTGGTCGGCATCTGGTACTCGACCTCGTCGGAGGTCCGCGCGACGCTCCCCCGGAGCACCGCGACGACGACGACCCCCAGATCCGCCCACTCGAGCCTGTCGCCTTCGCGGTCGTTGGCCCAGACGCCGCCCGCGTCGAGGGTGAAGCGATGCAGCCGGACCATGTGGGAGGTCGGGACGACCATCGTCGGGTCGTAGAGGACGGCCGAGTGCCCCCGGGCGGTCAGCCCGCGCAGTACCCGCGCCGCGGTCAGGTCGTCGGAGGTCTGGACGAGGATCTTCGGGAGCGGTCCGGTCAGCCGCGCCTTCACGTCGTACGTCGACACCCCGAGCAGCTCGGCGAGGCGTGGCGCCTCCGCCTCGAGGTCCCCCTTCAGCTCGGTGAGCGCGACGATCGGCATCCGGCTACTGACCGACGAAGCCCAGCCAGTAGTTGGCGAGACTCCCCGTGCTCGACGCGATCTCGAACGGCTGGCCACCGAAGACGCCCGCCTTCAGGACGGTGATGGTCAGGTGGAGCTTCGTGCCGTTGTTGCCCGTGGTCTGGTCCCAGGAGAAGCCGAGGTACGGACCTCCACCGACGTCTTCGGAGAGGTCGCTCGCGCTCACCGTCCAGTCACTTATCGAAGCGTCGGAGAACAGGTCGACCTCGACCGTCTCCTTGCCGCCGATGGGGATGCTGAGACCATAGGTAGGGGCGATCTGGCCCTGATAGGTCAGGTTCACGGCCGCGTTCAAGCGCGGGATAGAATTGAAATAAGGGATGCCGGCCTGCGCAGGCTGGCAGGGGTCGTGACCGGCGAGCGCTGCCTGGTTCGACCATGACCGCTGCACCGGATAGATGAAGCCGGCGGGGAGGAACTCGGCGTTCGGGTTCTGCGCGCACATATCGGCCACCTCGCCGCCGCCGAGGATGATGTCCCAGACGATGTCGTTCTCGTCGGTGCTGGCGTACGTGGGCATCTGCGTGAGCGGCAGCGGGTCGGTCGTGGCCTCGATCAGCTCGTGGCTCGCGGTCTCGCTGAGGCTCTCGGCGGCCGTGACCATGTACGCGCACTCGGGGACGACGGCATACGTCACGTTGAGCCCGCTCCAGGGGCCGGCGGTGAGCTGGACGCTGTTGTGGTAGCCGTCGAACCCCCCTTCGACGCAGCTCATGAGCCCCTGAAGCGTGACGCTCGTGCCGGTCGGATAGAAGATGACGTAGACGGACTGGCTCGTCGGGGTCCCGAAGGCGGCATTTGCCGCGGCTCCGTCGAGCTTTCCTGCCAGCCAGGTCTGGACGGCGCTGTCGTCGATGCTCACGGGTGGCGTCTCGGTCAGCTCGATTGGCGGATTTGCGGTGCCGGGGCCGACGCCGTACTCGCCGACGACCGACGCCCAGTACGGCGTCGATCCCACGCTCGACACGAACTGCTGTGCCTCGGCGAGGAGGTCGTAGTGAGGGAAGGTGACAGCGGTGAGCACCGGCTTGGCGATGACGTTCCCGCCGTAGTCGGTCACGGTCGGCATCGGGTAGTGCGGCGCGATGAGCCAGCCGCCGTCCGCGAGGAAGCTGTCGACTCCGGAGTCGACGATGCTGGTCTCTCCGGGGGCATCCACAGGCCTGAGCACGTCGAACGTGCCATCGCGCGTCGCCACGCCGGTATCGAGTCGACCCCCACCGGCTTCGACGGGCCTGGCGGGAACGAAGACATCGAAGCTGTGCCCGGCGTCGGGAAACTGGAGGGGCGGCGGAACGCCCCCGGCGTCGACGACGGGAACGCTCGCCGCCTCGCTGTCCACGAGCCCTCCGCAGCCGCCCAGGAGAAGGAGCCCGAACGGCAGCAGCAACCACGCACGCAGAGCGCCACGAGTCATCGAAGGCATCCGTCTCCCGTGCGCCCCCGACGCCACAGTCTCACGCTAGCACCGTTCGCTGTCCCGAATTCTCGCGGCGTCCGTCGTCCTCCTTCCTTCCGCGAGAATTCACGGGGAGCGCGGCCGCTCCCCGGACCCCAGCCGTGATCCGTGAGGAATTCGGGTGGAATCTTCTTCCCGGCCCTGCGAGCGATGCCTTACATGACGCACCATAACGACTGGTAAATGCAGGTGAATGCTTGATAATACGACTTGCCTACCCTTCGGCACATGACCGGAGCGATCGTCTTCGCGAAAGACGTTTTGGCTTCCGTCCGGTTTCGGACCGTGCGTAAGTCTTCGGCCGGTGCGGTAGAACGTTCGCACCTGCAAGGAGACACCACGTTGCGACTGACCCCCCAAACCGCCCGCCTCGTCTTCGGACTGGTGACGCCTGCTGTCGTCATCGTCGGAGCAATATCGGCGCTGGGTGGTGCGGCGGTCAGCATGGGCGGCTGCACGGTGGAGGAGACGGCGCCGATGGAGAGCGCGGTCGGCCGTCCCGCAGTTCAGGGGAGTGCCTCGAAGAGTCTGTCCAACTACGCCAAGGACGACGTCGCTGGGTCGAACCGGACCGGTCGCGACGAACGGCTCGCCCGGACGCTGTCGGACACGATGGCGTTCCTCCCCGTGTTCAACCGGCCGACGAGCGCGCGAGGCGAGCAGGGGGCTCTGAGCGCGCTGCTCGGAAGGAACACGGAGGCGGTCCCCTCCTATAACGGCCTCTGCCCGCCGGACATGGCGTCGATCGACGACCGGTTCTGCGTCGACCGCTACGAAGCGTCGCTCATCGAGGTCATGCCTGACGGGTCCGAGCAGCCGTTCTCTCCTTATGAGTCCCTCAAGGGTCAGGTTGTCCGCGCGGTGAGCGAGCGTGGGGTGTTCCCGCAGGGGTACATCAGCGAAGTCCAGGCGATCCAGGCGTGCTCGCTCTCCGGCAAGCGCCTGTGCAAGGCCAAGGAGTGGCGGCAGGCCTGCATGGGCCCTGAGCACAAGACCTACGGCTACGCGAACGCGAGCGAGCCGGGAAAGTGCAACGATCACGGGCGCTCCCCGATGACCGCTCTCTACGCGAACGAGAGTCTGGCCGAGCGCGACAAGTGGAACTGGGAGCGGATGAATCGCCCCGAGCTGAACCAGATCGAAGGGACGCTCGCGCATACCGGGGAGCACGACGAGTGCACCAACGGATACGGCGTTTACGACATGGTGGGGAACCTCCACGAGTGGGTCGACGACCCGAAGGGGACCTTCCAGGGCGGCTACTACCAGGACACGACGATCAACGGCGAAGGCTGCCAGTACGTGACGATGGCGCACGAGGCGCGCTATCACGACTACTCGACGGGTTTCCGCTGCTGCGCCGACGTCGCCCCGTAGAAGCGCGCCGTTGCCGCAAGCCTGAAACTGGTACGGGCGCAGCGGAACGGAATAAGAGCGTTCTGTGGTGAAGGGACGCTGGGGGATCATCGCGGCTTGCGTGCTTCTGGGCGCTTGCGGGAACGGCAAGGAAGGCGGAGCTCCGCCCGTTCCGCAGGAGGCTGCGTCGAAAGCGCCGGCGGCTCCCGTCGCCAGCGGTGCGAGCAAGGAAGCCGGATCGGGCGATGCTCGGGCCGATTCGGGCCGAGATGCGGGCCTGGACGCGGCCACCGCGGTCGCGGTTCCTCCGAAGCACTACAAGACGGTCGTCCACACCGGGGATTCGATGGTCGGCGGCGGTCTGTGCAAGGCGCTCGCTCCGAAGTTCAAGGCGGAAGGGACGAAGTTCGTCAGGGACGTGTGGGAGTCGGCGTCGATCCTCGCGTTCGACGAGTCCGACCGGATTCCGACGCTGATGAAGCGCTACAACCCGGACCTCGTGCTCCTCACGCTCGGCGCGAACGACGTATTCAACGATCACCCCGAGTACATGGTGAAGCACATCGAGTCGATCGTGAAGAAGATCGGCAAGCGCGATTGCGTGTGGATCGGTCCGCCGCTCTGGAAGTCGGACAAGGGGCTCGTCGAGGTCATCCGTGCCCATGCGGCGCCGTGCCGGTTCTACGACTCGCAGCACCTGGTGCTTGCGCGCGCCGGCGACGGGATTCACCCAACCGAAAAGGGCGGGGAGGTATGGGCCGACGCGTTCTGGCCGTTCTTCAAGGGGGAGACGGCGTCGGAGCCTAAAAACTGACCACGCCGCCGCAGGGGATTTCGATCTTCTTCTCGACTCCAGCGCTTCCGACGTGAACGAGATGCGAACCGCAGTGGAGGTGAATCGGGGCGGTGCCCTCGCCGGCCACCTTTCCGTCGACGAAGATACGATGGCCCGCAGCGCTCGCCGGGAGGTCGAGCTCTCCCTGGTCGGCAGCCTCCGCGACCGCAGGCTTCGTCGTGGCCTCGGGTGGCGGGGGCGGTGCAGGCTTCGCCGCGACCTCGGGTGGTGGCGGCGGTGCGGACGCTGAAGGTGCAGCGCTGGCGACGGAGGACGGAGTCGCGGACGGCGCAGCCGCGACGGAGGAAGCTGAGGGGGCGGCGGACGCCACGGGGGCCGACGAGGCGCTGGAAGCCACGCTGGGCGGCGACGCCGAGCTGGCGGATGGAGCCGCAGACGGAGCTGAGCTCGGCGAAGTCGCCGACGGAGCCGCATGCTGCGCAGTCACCAGCGTGCTCGCGACGGGTGCGGTCGCGACGGGCGCTTCCGGCTCTCCGCGGAGGAGGTAGGCGCTCGTGCCTCCGAGGACGAGGACCGCGACGGCGATCGCGACCCATCGAGAACGGGCGGGGGGCGCCTCGGGCAGCGACGACTGGACGTACGGCGGCTGGTTGGCGCGCGAGATCGGTGGAGAGCTCCGGGTGCCTTGCGGCCGGGGATCCACGGACGGCTCGACCGCCTCGGGCGACCGCTCCGTCATCGGCGGCAACGCAGGCGCCGACGGCTCGGGCGGGGGCGCGACGATCGCGGGAGCTCCAGCGGCGACGGGGGCGCCGACCACCGGGACCTCGGGCTCGAGAGCGGGCGCCGGAACCGTAGGGAAGGTGGAGATCTTCTTCTCGGTGTCGGGCCGCGGGATCGGTCGGGGAGGGAGCGGGGGGAAGTCTGCGAGCGTGAGCGGGCTGACGCCCGATTCCGGCGGAGTCATCTGAGCCGGAAAGAGGTCGGCGAGCGGCGACGCACCCTCCACGACGGCGGCCACCGGCGGCGTCGGGACTTCGGACGACTGATTTGCCTCGGTAGGCAGCGGGGGAAGTGGAGGGGGCGGCTGCGAGCGACGGATGTTCTCCGGCGGGAGGGACTCGCGGGGAAGGTTGATACGACCGTTGAAAGCGATCTTCCCGAGGTCGCCCGAGTCGTCGTTGACGGCGGCGAACGGCGCGGTCTGTTCCGGGTCGAGCCTCGCCTCGTTCGACCCGCCGTCGCTCGCTGCGCGGGCGCGAAGCTCTCGAGCGGCGTGCGCCGCGAGCGGTGCGGTGGCCGCGAGGGGATCGGGAGTGACGGTCGCCCGGATGCGCGTCACCGCCGACGCGAGCGCCGCCCGACCGTCCTCGCTCGAGACGGCTGCCTTGAGGATGCCGATCATCTCATCGGCCGTGATCGTTCGCTTCTCGGGGTTCGGCTCGAGCGTGCGACGTATGGCCGTGCGCACAGTGGCCTCGAGATCGGGGCGCAGGAGCTCCAGGGCAGGGAACTCGGGGTGCGCCATCGCCTTCAGGACTTGCGCGTCGTTCAGATTCCCGCGCTGGACCGCCTTCCGCCTCGCGAGCAGCTCCCAGAGGATGAGACCTGCGGAGTAGATGTCGGCGCGAAGGCTGACGAGCCCGCCGTTGACCTGCTCCGGCGCGCTGTAGCCGTACGTCCCCTTGATGAACCCTGCGCGCGCGTCGGTCTCGATGCCGGCAGCGCGCGCGATGCCGAAGTCGCCGAGCTTCACCTGACCGTCCCACGGGATCAGGATGTTGGACGGGTTGACGTCGTAGTGCACGACGGGCGCATACTCCCCGGTCGCGGGGTCACGGGCGCCGTGAGCTGCCGCGAGGGCGGTGAAGAGGCGCAGGCCGAGGTAGAGCGCGGCCTTGTCCTCGATGCGCTCTCCCGTGATGGCGAGCATGGCGCGCAGCTTGTGGAGCGGGACGCCGTCGACGAACTCGAGCACCATCACGAGCTGCCCGTCGGCCGAGAAGAAGTCGTACAGCTTCACCACCGCGCCGTTCGAGAGCCGTGCGTAGGACGACGCCTCGGAGGCGAAGCTCCGCTCGAACTCCGGGTCGCCTTGGCGCCGCGCGAGCAGGATCTTCAGCGCCACGACCCGCTGGAAGCCGTGAGGCCCTTCGGCGCGTGCGAGCAGGACGTCGCTCGTCGCGCCGCTGGCGAGCCGCCGCAAGATGCGGAAGCCGCCTACCTCCTTCGGGGTCAGTTCCACTTCCGTCATTTTAGAATTCTCACGGCGTGAGCCGGCGAGGCGCCGACCTCCTTCCTTCCGTGAGAATTGAGAACGGCTGGGGTCCGGAGAGCGGCCGCGCTCCCCGTGAATTCTCGCGGAAGGAAGGAGGGCGACGGACGCCGCGAGAATTCCAGAGGAGGGCGGCCGCTCCTGACCCCAGCCGTAAGCGCAGCACGAACGGAATCAAGCGTGCCCGTCATCTAGGTCTCGGTGCTCGGCGCGTTCGCGGCGAGGTCGGCTTCGACGCCGTCGAGGAGCGCCGAGGCCCGCCCTTCGTCGATGCCGAGCCCTTCTGCGAGCTCGTTCAGCGTGTCGTTCTCCTGGTCGGCGATGGCGTTGTCGGCGAACGCGATCGCGGCCGCGAGAACGAAGGCGACCTCGGCCCGCGCCGGGTCGTCCTGGAGCTGGGAGATGACCTCGGCCATGCGGGCCGCTCGCCCCTGCTCCGCGACCTTCTTGGCCGCCGAGTCGAGGAGCGACTCGATGTGCGCGCTGCGGATGGTGTCGGTCGAGAGCGCACGCAGAGCCCCTTTCAGGACCTCGCGCTCGTCGTTGGTGACCTGACCGTCGGCGCTCATCATCAGGTACATCGCCTCCGTCAGCGCGCCGTACTCGGCCGAGACGTTCAGCCCCTCGGCGACCTCGGGAGAGAGCCCCCCGGCCATGACGACGGACGGGCGAGCCCCGCGCGCTCGAAGTTGATCGCGGAGCCGCTGGAGCGTCGAATTGGAGAGCCAGATCATCGGGGGCCCAAGCCTATCTCAACGCGTCGCGATTTGCGAAGGTGCAGGCTCGGGTGCGATGCAGGCGGCGGCTTGCCCGCAATATCGACGGAGTTCTCCGAGAGCTGGCCTCAAGGCATGCGGCGTCTCGGTCGTTCCATCGACCGCAGGCTCGTTGCGATGTTCGACCTCGAGCGCATGCAAGCGAGCTCGAGGCTCGGGAGGACGTTGATGGACCCCATCGAAGCCAGGACGCATCCCAGCAGGTCGCGGGGCCGGGCGCTGGCCGTGAACGCGACGCGGTGGATCCTCGCGCTCATCTCGATGGCTTGCGGTCCGGTGCGGTCGTCCCCGCTCATCGAGCGGCACGATGTCCAATCGGTGCCAGAGCTCCTCGCGACGCTCCCCGAGAGTCTCTGGTCCCGCTACGTGCTCGTGCGTCAGTCGCGGAGCCCGCAACCGGCAACGGACCAGGCCCCGCGCGCGATCCTCTTCAGCGAAGACGCGAAGCTCGTCGTGGCTTTCGACGGGACGTCCGAGAGCGTTGACGTGATGACCTTCGACGACACTACGAGAGCGTTCAGCTTTCGGGAGATCACGTTCCCCGACGTCGGCGGCCGCACCTCGATGGCGATGTCCGAGCCCAATCCCGCGAGGTGTCGCGCGTGTCACGGCACTCCGGCTCGGCCCATCTGGGACCCGTATCCGCTGTGGCCCGGAACGTACGGAGAAAGCGATGCCCTGCCGCTCCCGGACGAAGAGCAAGAACAGCTCGCTCGCTTCGCCGCCTCGCGCCCGTCGCATCCTCGCTATCGGTTCCTCCGCCCGCCGCGTCGGGAGACTCGAGCGGAGGGTACCGAACGCCGCTATCTCGGGCAGGTAGAGCTGAGTCGCAATGCCGAGCTGACGTCGCTCCTGGGCGCCCTCAACGCAACGGCCGTCGCTGCCGAGCTTCGAGCCTCGCCCTACTTCGACCAGTATCGCTATGCGCTCCTTGCGGCGCTGATCCCTCGATGCGGCGACGTCGCCGAAGCGTCGCTTGCCCAGGCCGGAGGGCCAAGCCAAACCTATGCGTCGTTTGAAGCAGAGACTCGTCGCGCGAACGCGAATCAAGAGGAGGCCACGCGATATCGAGCGCGTGGCCAGCCTCTGTCTCGGCCGCCGGCGGACGATCGGGCGATGATCCGTCTGCGCTACGTTGCAGAGCACGCGCTCGGCGTGAGCGCGAGATCTTGGACCCTGGCGCTCGAGAAAGGGTCGTTCGAGTTCACGTCCTCGCCGGGCAGGGCGTCGAGCTTCGAGGCGCAGCTCTTCGCCGCGATCGCAGGATCGGACGAGCGTCTGGTGGGGCTCTACTGGCAGGGGAGCGACACTACCTTGGTCTGCGCCTATCTCGGCCAGCATAGCCGCGCGGCACAGCGTCTGACCGCGGCCTCCTCTCCGGCCGCCATAGGGCGTGCAGAGGTGGAAGCTTCGCGCGACCTGCCGGTTGCGATCCTTCTCGACCAATGCGCGAGCTGTCACGAACAGGGCGTAGGCCCGCCGATCCCATTTCACGACCGAGACGCTCTTTCGGACCAGCTGACCGCGCGCACGCGTGGGGGTCGCTCCCTTCTCGAGGAGGTCCGGTTCCGTCTGGAGCCTCGCGCCGGCGCAGGGAGAATGCCGCTCAACCTCAATCCGAGTGAGGAAAGTCGATCCCGGCTTCTCGGTTACTTGGTGGGACTTCGCCGCGTGAGGCCTCGTGAGTGAGCGCTTGCGTGGCAAGCGGGGCCCGGAGCCTCACCCACCATCACGGAAGAGCTCTTCGAGGTCGGTCTTCGTGAGCTTCTTGGCGCCGCCGGCGTCCTCGCTCAGCACCGCGCCGACGAGCTCGCGCTTCTTGCCACCGAGCTCGAGGATTTTCTCCTCGATCGTACCGCGAGCGATGAGGCGATACGTCGTGACGACCCTCGTCTGCCCGATCCGGTGGGCGCGATCGGTCGCCTGATCCTCGACGGCCGGGTTCCACCACGGATCGAAGTGGATGACTGTGTCTGCGGCGGTGAGGTTCAGACCGCTGCCGCCCGCCTTGAGGGAGATGAGGAAGACCGGGGGGCCGTCCTCACGCTGGAAGTTGTCCACTCGTTCCGCGCGGTCCTTGGTCGAGCCATCGAGGTACTCGTAGGCGACCCCGTCCTCTTCCATCGCCCGGCGGATGATGGTGAGCATCGACACGAACTGGCTGAAGACGAGCGCGCGGTGGCCGCCGGCGATCGACGTCTGGATGAGGTCACGGAGGGCGCCGAGCTTGCCCGAGTCGTCGTCTGTGAACTCGCGCGGCAGGTTGAGGAGGCGCGGGTCGCACGCTGCCTGGCGGAGCCGGGTGAGGCCGGCGAGGATCTGGATCTGGCTCTTGGCGAGCCCCTGACGCTCGACGTCGCCGAGCACCTGAGCACGCACCTCCTTGAGCACGCCGGCATAGAGCGCCCCCTGCTCGCCCGTGAGCTCGCAGATCTGGTCGCTCTCGATCTTCTCCGGGAGGTCCTTTGCGACCTCCGACTTCGTGCGGCGAAGGATGAAGGGGTGGATCGTCGCGCGGAGGCGTGCGGCGGCCTTCTGGTCGCCGGCGTCGATGGGGCGGGAGTACCGCTCCTCGAACTTGTCGAGCGGACCGAGCAGGCCCGGGCTCACGAAGTCGAAGATGGACCAGATCTCGGAGAGCCTGTTCTCGATCGGCGTCCCCGAGAGCGCAAGCCGCCGGTCGGCGCGCAGCCGCTTGGCCGCTCGGGCCGTCGCGGAGAGCGGGTTCTTGATCTGCTGGGCCTCGTCGAGGATGGCGTACCGCAGGTCGAGCTTCGAGAGCAGCTCCTCGTCGCGGCGGAGGAGCGCGTAGCTCGTGACGACGACGTCCGCGTCCTTCAGCTCGTCTTCGCGTTCCTTGCGATCGCCGCCGTGCCAGAGCGCGTGCTTGAGCGACGGCGCGAACTTGTCCATCTCGCGCAGCCAGTTCGTGACGACGCTGGTCGGCGCCACGATGAGCGCCTTGAACGGCCGCGTCGACTCGCTCTTCTCGTCCGCCGCCTTGACGGCGAGGAGGAGCGCGATCGCCTGCACGGTCTTGCCGAGCCCCATGTCGTCGGCGAGGACACCGCCCGCGCCGATCTCGTTCAGGAAGCAGAGCCAGTGGAAGCCCTGCTCCTGGTACGGGCGCAGCGACGCCTTGAGGTTACGGGGCTTCTTCGTCCCCTTGATCTCGTCGATGTCGCGGAGCTTGTGGAACAGCTCTTTCGTGCTGTCGGTGACGCTCGAGCGACCGACCTGCTCGAGCAGCTCCTGGAGCCGTCCCGCCTGGGAGAGAGGCAGCTTCCCGCCCTGTCCGCCGCCGGTGGCGAGGATCTCGGCCTGGCGGAGGAGGACATCGCGAACCTTCTGGGCGTCGAGCCTCGCGAACGACCCGTCCGCAAGGCGCACGTACCGGCGGCCCTCCGCGAGGCATCGACCGAGCTCGTCCTGCGAGACAGCGATTCCCTCGCTCTCGAACGAGAGGCGGAGAGAGAGCCAGTCCACGCCGCTGGAGACGCGTGCGTTGGCGCTGAGGGTCTCCGTGCGAACGTTCACGTCGACGAGGTCGTCGGGGACGAAGAGGTCCCAGTCCTCCGGGAGCTCGCCGATGCCCTCCGTCCAGAACTGGATCGCGTCGTCTCCGCGCGCGACGAAGCCGCTCCCGTTCTCGTCCGGCACCAGACCGAGGTCACGCAGCTGGCTCGCCGCGACCTGCTGCGCCGCGATGTCGCAGCGGATGCAGCGCGCACGCCCGGGCCTGGTGCCGTTCGCGCCGCCCGCTCCCGGTGCGCCGTTCGGGACCGGCGGCTTGACGATCACCGGTGGCGTCATGCCGTCGGCGCGGACGTCCATCTCCACGTCCTCGTAGGCGGCGCGAAGGGAGACGCGCGCCTCGATGAGAGAGCCACCGGCCCGCATCCGGAACGTCGGGACGAGGTCGACGACGTCTGCGACCTGCGACAGGTCCGGCAGCTCCGCCCCCACCTCGAGCGCGACCTTCGGCAACCCCTGCGCGATGAGCAGCGGCAGGCTCTCGATCGACTCGTGGATGAACGGCGCGCGGACGAGGCGCCGGATGCTCGCCGGCGCGACGCGTCGATCGATGGGCCGGGCGACCCCCTCTTGCGGGTCGAGATACCAGCCCGGGCTGCCCTCGAACCAGGCGCCCTGCGCGGTCGTGAACTTCCGCGGGTCACCGGGCCGAGAGAAGCAGGACTTCACGAGGATCTGAGTGCCGTCGGAGGACAGCTCGAGGTCGAACCGAGGGCGGAGCGGCTCGTCGCCGAACCGTAGCTCCATCATCTGCGGCTCGAGGATGACGCGGCGGCCCTTGAGGAGCGGCAGGAAGTCGCTCGCGTCCTCGCCGCGCACCTCGATGCCTCCTCCGCGTCGCGGCCCGTCGCTCTCGAGGCGCGCGAGGAGACGGATCGCCTCACGGTCGGCGGTCGGATGCTGCCCCTGCATGGGGAGCAGCTGGGTCGGAGAGAGGACGGTGCGCGCGCCGCCCGGCGACGCCGTGTCGAGCATCGTCACGGTGAGGGAACCGCCGGGCCCTTGCCCGCTCGTCTTCACCTGGATCCGGTACTCGATCGACTTCGGCATCGGCGGCATCGGCTCGGGAAGCCAGGCGTCGACCCCCGTCGCCACTGTCCCCGCCGTCGTCGCTCCACGCTGGCCGCTCCCGGCGTTCCCGCCGACGTTGACGGCGCCGGAGCGCGCAGCGGCGGCCAGCTTGAGCGCTCTCGCCGCGCGGCCACGACGGCCCCGGCGGCCTCCACCTGACGCTTCCTGATCCATGAATGGCGCGCTCCCGTAGCCGTTCTGCGTCGCGTGCGAGCTGCCGTCGCCGCGCGCTCGTTCGCTCCCACCGTTCGTCTGCCCGGCGTGGTGGGCGGGCCGCGGCGGCAGCGAGGGCGAGCTCGCCACGTCCCGCGCCGACTCGGACGGGTCGCCGGCGTCGGCCTGGCGCTCTCCACGGTCGCCCCTCGACTGGTCGCGCAGGGCGATGAGCACGGCGGCGACATGCTTGCAGTGGCCGTTGATGGTCGCGAACGGCGGGCAGGTGCACTCGGACGCGAACCCTTCCGGCGTGAGACGAAGCGAGACCCGGTAGGGCTCCGCTTCCGTCCCCTTCACGCGGCCATGCGCCGAGGCCTCTTCGACCGTGAGCTCGTTCACCGCGCGACGTCGCACGTAGTCATACCCGCGCAGGAAAGCCCGGGCCCCGAGGAGGCGCCGGAGCGTCCGGTCGTTGAGGGCCGATATCGCTTCGGAGAAGGGAGTTGGCAAGCGGTTCATCGCGCGCACGAGGCGCGCCCTCGACATCCACGGTGCAGTTTGACGGTGACGGTCACGGCCGATTTCGATGAGATTGGTTCTGGCGGCAGGGAGAGGGAGGCGGGAGGCGGTGCTCCGATGAGGCGGGTGTCGCGAGGGTCGCGAACCCTGACGTCTCGAGGGACGCCGCGGATGGGACGCCCCGCTCGCTCGTGGCTGCGGGGCGCTCGCGTCTGCCGAAGGACAACCAGCAGAGCGGCCGGTGGACCGAACAGGCCACCAGCGTGACGGACGCCGCACATACGATGTCGGCGAGTGCCGAGCAAGGCTGCGCGTGTCCCCTGTCAGACACGGGTAGCACCGGCCTTTGCGGGTGGCAACCGCCTCGTGCAACGGCGATGGCGCTCGCCGACGCCGGACTCCCTGCGGTAATAGCTGGACCGCATGGCACGCCATCACGCCAGCGCCCTCGGCTCGTTCCTGCTGTTCCTCTCGGCCTGTGCGGTGCCGGTGGCCGGCGGCCTCGACGAGGCCGAAGCGAACAGGATCGTCGTCGCGCTCGACCACGCGGCGATCGACGCCACGAAGGAGGCGGATCCGGCCGTCGAGGGGAAGTTCCGCGTCACCGTCACACGCGACGACGCCGCGCGCGCGCTCGGCACGATGCGGAGCGAGGAGCTGCCGCGCCTGCACACGCCCGGCGTCATGGAGACGCTCGATAGAGGCGCTCTCGTTCCGAGCTCCACGCAGGAGCACGCCCAGCTCGTCGCCGGGATCGCGGGAGACCTCTCGCGCACGCTGGAAGGGGTGGACGGCGTGCTCTCCGCCCGAGTCCACCTGAACGTCGCGCCTCCCGATCCGCTGCGCCTCGGCCCTGCGCCGAAGACGACCGCGAGCGTCCTGCTCGAGCATCGCGGTGTCGCGCCGCCGATCACCGAGGCCGCGGTCGCGAGGGTCGTCGCCGGCGGGGTGCCGGATCTCGCCCTCGCCGATATCGCCGTCGTCTGGGTGGCGCACGCGGCTCCTCCACCGGCGACGGACGCCGAGCTCCGTCACGTCGGCCCCATCGCCGTCGCGCGCGGCTCGATGCGCCTCCTGCAAGCGGGCCTCGTCGGCCTCCTCCTCGTCATCGCCGCGCTCGCCGCTGCGACTCTCGCGCTGTATTCCCGCGTGCGAAAGCTCCGGAAGGACGCGCTCGACGCGGTCACGCTCGACGCGCCGGGCAAGGCGGGCGCCGGGGTCGTCGGGGCCTGAGTCCGAACGGTGCTTCGCCTCCAGCACGTCACGAAGTCCTTCGCCTCGAGAGGGCCCGGAGAGCGCGCAGCAAGCCACCCGGTCGTGCGCGACGTGTCGCTCACCGTGCCGGATGGCTGCCTCTACGGACTCATCGGTCCGGGCGCCGCTGGCAAGAGCGTGCTGCTCAAGCTCGTCGTCGGCCTCGTGCGCCCCGAGGAGGGAACGATCGAGGTCGAGGGTCGTGACGTGACGCAGATGAACGAGCTCGACCTGCAAGCGCTCCGGCTGCGCTTCGGCATGCTCTTCCAGAACAACGCTCTGTTCGACTACCTCACCGTGACGGAGAACATCGCCTTCCCGCTGCGCCGGCTCGGAGCGCTCGCGGAGCACGAGATCCAGGAGAAGGTCGCGGAGAGGCTCGACCGCGTCGCGCTCGCGGGCTTCGGGCACCGGCTCCCCGCCGGGCTCTCGGGCGGCCAGAAGAAGCGCGTCGGTGTCGCTCGCGCCACGGTCACGTCTGCCCCCATCGTGCTCTACGACGAGCCCACGGCCGGCCTCGACCCCGTCACGTCGCAGAAGATCTTCGAGCTGCTCCGCGCCGAGCAGCGCGCCGCGAGGAGCACGGTGCTGATGGTCTCGAGCGACCTCGACCGGCTCCTCACGGTCACCGACCGGGTCGGGATGATGGTGAAGGGGGAGCTGATCTTCGACGGGACGACCGAGGAAGCGCGGACGACGCAGGAGCCGCGCGTGAAGCAGTTCGTCCACGGACTGACCTCCGGGCCGCTCTGACGGCGATGGACGACGTCCTCTCGCTCGTGATTCCGTGGGCGGCGTCCATCGCGCTGCTCTTCCTGATCGTGGTGCGGGACGAGCGCCGCATGCCGAGCGACATGCTCGCCCGTGCCTGGCCCAGCTCGACGCGGGCGAGCGCGATCGTCTGCTTCGGGCTCCTGGCGCTCCCCGTCCACTTCGGCCGCACTCGACGCAGTCTCAAGGGGGTCGCGCTCGGCGTCGCGTGGGCGATCGCCGTCGCGCTGGTCGAGGAGGGGCTCGCGGAAGGGCTCGACGTGCTGTACCAACGCCTCCGCCCCGAATGAGCGCGACGCCATGACCGAGCTCGCACCGAGTCGCCCCCCGCGCCCGTTCACGAGCACCCTCGCGGTGGTCGGCGCGAGCTTCCTCTCGATGGCCCAGATCGCCGGCGGCATGGGCCTCCTCTTCGCGCGTGTCGCGCGCGGCCTCATTCCCGGGCAGAGCGGCGGGCTCGACGGCCGCGAGCTCGCGAAGAACCTCTACAAGATGGCGGTGAAGTCGCTGCCCATCGTGGTCCTCACGGCCCTCTTCACAGGCGCCATCATGGTCATCCAGGCCGCCCCCGTCGTGCTGCGGCTCGGCGCCACCGGCCTGCTCGGATGGGCCGCCGGCTTCGGGACGCTGCGCGAGATCGCCCCGCTGCTGACCGCGCTCATGATCTCCGGCCGCGTCGGCGCGAACAACGCCGCGGAGCTCGGCACGATGGTCGTGACCGAGCAGCTCGACGCGCTCCGCGTGCTCGCCATCGACCCGATCGGCTTCCTCATCCTGCCGCGCTTCCTCGCCATCATGGCGACGCTGCTCATGATGACGCTCTTTGCCGACGTGCTGGCCCTCTTCGGCGCGGCTTATACGGGCCAGTTCCTGCTCGGAGTGAGCCCGCTCACGTTTTACCACGGGGTCACGAGCTCGCTCCTCGGCTTCGGGGACGTCGCGCTCGGACTCTTCAAGTCGGTCCTCTTCGGCTTGGTCATCGCGCTCTCGAGCTGCTACTTCGGCCTCACGACGACGGGAGGCGCGCCCGGAGTGGGGCGTCAGGTGAACGCGACCGTCGTCGCCAGCGCCCTCGGGGTGTTCTTCCTGGACTACGTCGCCGGCTTTCTGTTCGGCTGAAGGGCTCTCGAGACCATTGGACCGCCGCCTCATCTGGCCCGATTTCAAGCCTGAGTGGATCGTCTACGAGGACGAGGATCTCATCGCTGTCGACAAGCCCGCGTTCATGCCGAGCCAGGCGGCGGACGACGCGCGGCCGGACGATCTCGTGACGAGGCTGCGGGCGTGGCTGGTGGCGCGAGGGAAGGGGACGAGCTACCTCGGCGTGCACCAGCGCCTCGACCGCGACACGTCGGGCGTCGTGGTGATGACCCGGCGGAAGGAAGCCAACGGCAGCATCGCCAAGCAGTTCGAGGGGCGGACTGCGGACAAGCGTTACCTCGCCGGGGTGGTGGGGTGGCCGGCGGGCAAGGCCAAGGCGACGCTGCGCGACACGCTCGGCCCCGGAAAAGATGGGCACATGGCCGTCGTCCACGCCCGTGACAAGCACGGGCAGCTCGCGGTGACGCAGGTGGAGCTCCGCGAGAAGCACGCGCCGCGCATGCTGCTCGGCCTCACGCTCGAGACGGGGAGAACGCATCAGGCACGCGTCCAGCTGGCGAACGCGGGCGCGCCGATCGCGGGCGACACGGTCTACGGCGGGAGCGATGCGCCGCGACTCATGCTGCACGCCGAGTCGGTCAGCCTCGCGCACCCGAGCACCCGGAAGCCTGTGACGCTCGCGGCGAAGCGCCCGCGCGAGCTCACGAGGTGGCTCCTGCGCGGCGATCTCGGCGCGTCGATCTACGAGGACGACGCGGCCTTCGACGACGCGCTCGAGCGATCCGTGGGGCAGCGGTTCGCGCTCGGTCACGCCGACGTGGGGGACAGGGCCACCACGGCGTTCCGGCTGGTCAACGAGGGCGGGGACGCGCTGCCCGGGCTGGCGGTGGACGTCTACGGAGCGCATCTGGTCGCGCATCTCTACGAGGACGATCATGGGACGTGGGACGCGGCGCACGGTCGCGGCGACCGCGTCCTCGATCGCCTCGCGCGGCTCGGGTTCGACGGGGTCTACCTCAAGGTTCGCCCGAAGCAGGCGAACAACCTCGTCGACACGCGGAAGGACGAGCTGGCGCCGAAGCTCGCGGTGCGCGGGGCGTCGGCCGCGGACGAGATCGTCGTCATGGAGGAGGGGGTGCCGTACGGCGCGCGCCTCGGGGACGGGCTCTCGACGGGGCTCTTCCTCGACCAGCGCACGAACCGACGTCGGGTCCGGGAGGCGGCGGCGGGGAAGCGCGTTCTCAACCTCTTCGCATACACATGCGCGTTCTCCGTGGCCGCAGCGGTCGGGGGCGCGGCCACGACGGTCAGCGTCGACGCCGCCGGGGTTGCCCTCGACCGCGGCAGGGAGAACCTCGTGCGCGTGGGGTCGACCGACGAGGCCCAGCACCGCCTCGTCGCTGCGGATGCGTTCGGATGGCTCGCGCAGGCGGCCCGGCACAAGGAGCGGTTCGACCTCATCCTGCTCGACCCTCCCGGCTACTCGAGCACGAAGACCAGCCGCTTCGTCGGTCGCACGGACTACGCCGACCTCGCTGCCCTCGCGATGGCCCTCCTCGCACCGCGCGGCGTCCTGCTCGCCTGCTCGAATCACAGGCAGGTCACTGCCGAGCGCTTCCGTCGCTTCCTCCATGACGCAGCTCGTCAGGCGGGTCGGACGCTCGTCCAGGCCAAGGACGTCCCGACCCCGCGCGACTTTCCGCCGCCCATCGCGGGGCAGTCCCACCTCAAGAGTGTCTGGGTGACCGTCGAATAGCTTTCCCGCTGAATTCGACGGATACCCGGGCGACGAGCTACCGTAGATTGATCGGCACCCGCGGTGGATGATTCGTCCTCAGATACCCTTGCTCCGACGGCGCAAGGAACGTTCGCAAAAACTCCGCTTCCGCACGTCCTCGTCCATGCGCTGACCCAGCGCCTGTCCGGCACGTTCGAGCTGTCCGTTCCGACGGGCCCGGCCGGGACGTTCCTCGTCATCGAGGGCCAGCCCGCAAAAGCGCGGACGATGGTCGATCACTACCTCGTCCACGTCCTCGCCAAGATCGGCGTGCTCTCGGAGAACCAGGTGAGGAACCTGCTGCCGCGGCTGCTCGCGAGCGAAGAGCTCCACGGCCGCGCGCTGGTCCGCTGGAACCTGGCGAACGAGGAGCAGATCGAGCTCGGCTTGCGCGCGCAGCTCGTGCAGCAGATGAAGACGATCGTCGACCTGCCCGCGGAGACGACGTGGCGCTACTACGACGACGTCGACCTGCTCTCGGGCTGGGGCCTCGACTCCGAAATCCGCATCGACCCTTACCCCTTCGTGTGGGGAAGCCTGTTCCAGCGTCCGCCGTGGGAGCAGGTTCGCGCCGCGCTCTCGCGCGCAGCGGAGTCGGCGCTGCGGCTCAAGCCGGACGCAGAGCCCGCTCGCTTCGCGTTCGACAAGGCGCAGCGAGCGCTCGTCGACCGGATGCGAAACAGAGCCTGTCGGCTCGACACCCTCGTCGCGACGTCCGGGCTTCCGTCCGAGACCGTGGAGCTCGTCGCCTACTGCCTGATGCTCGCGAAGCAGATCGACTTCGTCGCCGCGTCGGAGGCCGCGCTTCCGTCGGAGCCGCCCGTCATCGAGACGCCGCCGGTCTCGGCCGAACCGGTCCCTCTCTCGATCAGGTCTGCCGGCGTCGCGAAGGAATCATGGCTGGCGACGCAGGCGAAGGCGGTCAACGAGGAGAGCCCGCCCTCCTCCCGACCGACGTTCGTCCCGCACGAGACGTTCGTGGGCCCGAATTCGTCGGAGCGGAGCGGGGTCGATTCGACGCCGTCGACCTGGGATCCGGCGCGCGAGGGGGCACCGCCCAGAGACGCGGAGGGGCCGACGGCGGTGGCGTCTCAGCCTCGGTCGGCACCCGTGAAGATCACCGCCAGCTCCGAAGATGCGTCGATCCCGATCTCCTACCCTGGGCCAGGGAGCGACGAGCGCAGCCCGCCGCTCTCGCGTCGGATCACTCCTCCCGGCATGAACGCGGTGAAGCCGCCGACTCGCGCCGCGACGCAGAAGCCGCCCGAGATGGGCGGCCGTACGCCGGATCCGCCGACGATCGTCCCGTTCACACCCGTACCGCCCGCGCCGCCCCCGCCCGCGCCGCCCCCCGTGAAGGTCGCGCGAGTGAAGGATCCGCCGACGCTGGTGCCCGCCGGGACGCCGATGCCGTTCGCGGCACCGTCGTCCGGCAGGTCGCCGCGATCGAACGACGGGACGCTCGTGTCGCGCGGTCAATCCCGACCTGCGGAACCGGGTCCGAGCGGCCCCGCGAAACCTGGGATATCTCCGGGGGCGTCGAGCCGCGCGAAAGACCCGCCGACGCTGGTGCCGATCACGCCGATGCCGGTTCCGCCAGAGGCGATCCCGCCGTCGGACAGGTCACAGTTCAATCGAAAGACGGCCGCGCCTCCGCCCGACCTCGAGGAGCCGGGCTACGACGTTCCCGTCGACGTGTACGCAAAGCCCGAGGTCTTCACTCGATCGACGGTACAGAGGATGACGGCGGTGACTGCCGAAGAGGTCGCCGCGTACATCGAGAGTCAGGAGAGAGTGACGCCAGCCAACCCCGCGAAGGCCGGGACGCCTCCGGGAGCGCCCAAGATCTTCCCGACGATTCCACGGCCGCCGACGCCGGCGATGTTCAAACCGATCCCGCGGGCGCCCGCCCCTCCACCGTTCGTCCCCGTCCCACACGTCCCGAAGGCGCGCTCGATTCTGCGTGTCCCCAGCACCCCGACGACACCGCTCTTCACGGGCGTCCGTCCGGCACCCTCTGCCCCGCAGGTCACGGTCGTCCACGACGTCACGCCGCCGGCGGCGCCGGAGTCGGCTGCCGTCCCCCCGGCCCCCGACACACGTCGTGCGATCGTGCCTCCGGAGGCGCCGCTGCACACGCCGAGGGTCGGGGCGATCCATGCGGTCGAGCCCCCCTCCGAGCCGCTGATGCATACGCCCAAGGTCGGGACCATTCACGCGGTCGAACCGCCCGCGACTCCTCCCGCTGCGCGCGCCCCGCTCGGAGCGGTGAAGTTCCCGCTGGGGAAGGGGCTCGGCGCGACGATCCTCGAGAGAAAGAGCCCGATGTCCGCGTTCAGCGTCGCCGCCTCGCGACCGACCATGCAGCTGAAGGTCGACCCGGCGCTCGTCGACTCGACCTCCGTCCCTGCCTCCGCGAGGCCGACGGTGGAGGTCACGCCCATTCCCAACGGCGTCGTTCCGCCGAAGCCTCCCTCGCAGACGGCGCTCGAGCTCGAGCTCGATTCCCCCTGGGACGAGGGGTGGGACGACGCGCCCGCACCCACGCCGGCGTCGGCCCGGGAGACCGTCGAAGTCACCCCGGAGCAGCTCGATCCGCTCCTCAAGAAGTAGACGCTCGCGGCGAGAGTCTGTCGGGCACCCTTAGACTTCTTTCGTGTAACGTCCGGCTCCTCCATGAGCCAAGCCGAAGTCGCCACTACCGAGAACCCGTCGGCCGCCACCCTGCGCGACGACACGATGCCGGACGGCGTCAAGTACATCATCGCGAACGAGTTCGCGGAGCGGTTCTGCTTCTACGGAATCAACGCGATTCTCTCCGTCTACATGACGACGAAGCTGATGATGGGGGAGGCGGAGGCGACGACCTACCACTCGCTCTTCAAGACGGCGGCGTACCTGTCGCCGTTCATCGGCGCGGTGATGGCGGACGTGTTCTGGGGGAAGTACCGCACCATCATGACGTTCTCGATGGTGTACGCCTTCGGCTGCAGCATCGTCGCGCTCGTCCCCGGAAAGGAGGGGCTGCTGATCGGCCTCGGCCTCGTCGCGCTCGGGACGGGAGGCATCAAGCCGTGCGTGTCGACGAACGTCGGCGATCAGTTCACGAGCAAGAATCAGCACCTCATCGAGCGGGCCTTCAGCCTCTTCTACCTCGCGATCAACGCGGGCTCCTCGATCTCGATCTATTTCTGCCCCGAGCTCCTCGACAAGTACGGCCCTCGCCCGGCGTTCGGAATGCCTGCGGCGATGATGCTCTTCGCGACCTTCGTCTTCTGGATGGGTCGCAAGAAGTTCGCGGTGGTGCCGCCGGCGGGGAAGGCGTGGTGGGACGACATCAAGTCGCCCGCCGGCCTCCGCACGATCGGGAGCCTCGCGATCATCTACCTCTTCGTCGCGGTGTTCTGGGCGCTGTGGGACCAGTCGAACGGGCAGACGTGGACGCTCCAGGCCGAGTCCTCCCTGATGGACAAGGAGCTCGCGTTCGGCTTCAAGCTCCTCCCCGCGCAGATCCAGGTCGTCAACGGCATCCTCATCCTCATCGAGGTGCCGATCTTCACGTACTTGATCTACCCGTTCGTCGGGAAGTTCATCGAGGTCACGCCGCTCCGCAAGATCTCCACGGGCTTCTTCGTCACGGCAGTCTCGTTCGTGCTCGTCGGGCGCATCGAAGGGCAGATCCAGAGCGGCCACGTCGTCAGCGTCTGGTGGCAGATCCTCGCGTTCGCCGTCCTGACTGCGGGTGAGGTTCTGGTCTCCATCACCGCGCTCGAGTTCAGCTACAAGCAGGCGCCGGCGCGGATGAAGAGCTTCATCATGGCGTGCTACCTCGCGGCGGTCGCCGTGGGAAACCTCTCCACCGCCCTGGTGAACCAGGCGATGATCAAGCCCGTCGTCGCGAGCGCGGCCGAGGCCGGCAGCGAGACGTGGGTGGCGGTCAACGACGCGAGCGGCTTCATCGTCGGGCAGAAGATCGACTTCGACGGCAAGACCGGCCTCACGGCGACCGCTCCGGACGGGAAGAAGCAGGCGCTCCAGGGGACGTACCTCGTCGCCGAGACCGACGCGGCGAAGAACCGGCTGAAGCTGATGGACGCCATCGATCGCAAGCCGGTGCCGACGACGGGCGCGTTCACCGCCGACACCGCGAAGGTGACGACCTACAAGCTCGTCGGGCCCGAGTACTTCAACTTCTTCGCGCTCATGATGGCGATCGCCGGCGTCGTCTTCATCCCGGTCGCCGCGAGGTACCGCGGGGAGTCGCATGTGCGAAAAGAGCAGGGGTCAGGCTCGACCTGAGCGGCCCTCGGAACCACGGGGGGACGCCTCGGAAGGCCGAGACGACGCCTTGGAGGGCCGAGACGACGCCTCGGAAGACCGAGACGACGCCTTGGCGGACCGAGACGACGCCTTGGAGGACCGAGACGACGCCTCGGAGGGGCGAGCCGACGCCTCGGCGGACCGAGACGACGCCTCGGAGGGGCGAGCCGACGCCTTGGAGGACCGAGACGCCGCCTCGGAGGGGCGAGCCGACGCCTCGGAGGACCGAGCCGACGCCTCCGAGGAGCAAGCCGACGCCTCGGAGGACCGAGCCGACGCCTCGGAGGGCGAAGACGACGCCCTGGAAGACCGCGCCGACGCCTTGGAGGGCGAAGACGACGCCCTGGAAGACCGAGCCGACGCCTTGGAGGGCGAAGACGACGCCCTGGAAGACCGAGCCGACGCCTTGCAGGGCGGAGACGACGGCTCGGAACGACGAGCCGACGTTGGCCGGTGTCAGTTCCTGACGAGCGAGAGGCGAGGGCCTGCAGCGAAGGAGACGACGTGTCCGCTCTCCTCTGCGATGTAGACGTCGCACCGCTCGTCGACGCGCAGCAGATCCGGGATCGCCTCGCACGGACCGATGACGCCGATCTCGGCGCCGTCGCGGGGGCGGAAGACGTGGACGTTGCTGTGCGGGACGAACAGCGCCCCCGAGCGCAGCACCGGCTCGAGCTTGCGCGGAATGTCGGTCTCGAGGACGGTGCCCAGGAGATGTCGGTAGCGGAGCTCTCCGGTGGCGGCCTCGATGGCGAGGAGCTCCCCGGTCGGGGTGTTTCCGATGAGGAGGTCGTCGACGGCGAGCCACGACGTACCGGCCGGGGCGACGACGGTCGCAGAGGTCCACCGGGGCGCGCCCGTTTCGCGGTCGCTGGCCACGAGGCGAAGGCCCGGGCGTTCGCGGACGGCGCAGACGACGACGTCCTTCACCACGTGAGGCGCGCCCTCGATCGTACAGGTCTCGTGGTCGGTCGCGACCCCCCGAGTCCAGCGCGGCTGACCCGAGAACGCGTCGATCGCGTGGAGGTTCGCCCGCGACCCAGCTCCACCGGCGACGGCGAAGAGCAGGTCGTGATCGAGCGTCGGTGGAGTGCGGAAGCGCAGACGATCGCGCGCGCGCCAGACGATGGACCCGGTGAGCACGTCGAGCGCGGTGAGCGCGCTGTCGCCGCCGGTGTAATAGAGGAGCTTCCCCGCGCGCTTCAGGCGGAGCGTCCCGCGCCGGCCCCAGGCGAAACGCCAGCGCGGCTCGCCGCTCGTGAGATCGATCGCGACGAGGTGCCGCTCGCCCTCCGTGAGGATGAGCAGGCGAGGGAGCCCCGGCACGTTGACGACGGCGCCGGCGGGAGGGCCGCCCGCGCGCGGCGCGAGCCAGGAGCGTAGCGTGATCTCGCCTGTCCCGAAGTCATGCACCGAGAGCTCGCCGTCTGCCCTGAGCCGCGCGACGCCGCCTGGAGTCACGACGCTGGTGGCCTTCTCGGTCGCCGCGCGCCACAGGACCTCGCCGGTCGCACGATCGAGCCCGAAGGTCTCGTCGAGCCCGCCGACGATGAGGCGGTCGCCGCAAAGGAACGTGGAGCGCAGGTCGATGCCCGGCACGAGGGCGCGCCAGCGGGCGGAGTAACGGAGCCGCGTGGGCGGCTCGACGCGCTTCGAAGGCACGCCGTTCGCGACGCTCGTGTCGCGGCGCGGCGCTGCGAAGGCGCGGTACGACTCGGGCGAGGGGTTGGTCTTCGCGTCGTCACGGCTGGCCTCGCGGAGGAGACCGTCGATCTCGCGGAGTTGCCGGCGGAAGGCCGAGAGGCGGAGGTTCACTGCCTGCGAGCGATCGCGGCGAAGGACCGCGCGGACGATGCTACGTCCGAACGCGAGGGTCGCGTCGACGAGGTCTGCCACGCGGAGGGCCGGGAAGGTGTGGACGGCGTCGCCGCGCCTTGTCGCCTTGGTCGCGCCGAGGGTGAGGGCGAGGACGCCGTCCTGACCGAGGCGAGCGCCGATGAGCACGCCGCCCGCCTCGGCGCGCGAGTGGTGCGGTGCGCCGCGCTCCCATGCGTCGAGCAAGCGTCGCGCGACGTCGACGAGGCGTTCGGCGAGGAGGAACGGGTGGCCGTCGCCGAGATCGACCTCGCGATCGCGGACGTTCGCGCGTACTCGCCCTCCGAAGAGCAGGGCGTGCATGTCGGTGCGCTCGACGCTCGGCTCGTAGGTCGGGTTCGAGCCCTCGCGGAGGAGGAGCTCGCACGAAAGAGAGAGAGGGGCGGCGAGGTCACCCTCGATCGCGACGGTCGTCGGGAGGGCGATCGAGACCTCGGCACCTACTGCCGCGACGTCCACCGCGCTGACGGCGCGCAGCGCGTCGTGGATCGCCGAGAGCTCGATGGCGAGCGCGGGCGGGGTCTGACCACGATCGAGGACGCTTCGCAGCGCTTCGGTCGCGCTCGCACGGACGTCGGCGAAGGGGACGATGCGGTCGTGGACCAGCGCGATCGGGTCCGTACCGCCGCGGTACACGCTGAGCGTCGCCGCGCTCCCCCACCGCTCGACGCAGAGCTCCCACGGGTCGTCGTGGAACCGGACGATGCGCTTGGCGCGCGCGCTCGCCGAGAGCTCGATCAGCGCCGCGCCGAGGTCGCGCAGGACGCCGCTGATGCTGGCGCTCGTGGGAGGTGGCTGTCCGCTCCCGCTGCGATGTGCGGCCAGGACGAGCGCGGTGACGTTCGCTCCGCCGATGAAGATGTCGAGGACATCGCGCGCTCCCTTCCGGGCGACGCAGAGGTCGGGGGTGGACATCATGCTCTCCGACGTCATGCCTCGCAGGCCGGACGCAGGCGGGGCCTGGTGTACGGCGGAGGTTTCGTCGGATGCCGGTGCAACAAAGATCTCGAAGCTTCGCATCGTCTCTCTGAGGATTGCGTAGGGTGGGCTAAGCCGGGGGCGTCTATTGGGGAGAGAGCTCCAGTGCGGCTTCCCGATGACGAATCCTAGGAAGCCGGGAGCCTCCAGACGTAGTTTTCGGCGGACGATGGAGGAGATTGGACAAGCTCGTCGCACGCTGGTAGCGGGCCCCGCGGTCGCGTGGGCGGTGGCTGCTGTGACCGTCGCCGGGCTCCAGTGCGCCGCTACTTGGCCATTCGCGATCGACGACGCGTGGATCAGCGTGCGCTACGCGAGGCATCTCGTGGAGGGCGTGGGCTACGTCTGGAACGACGGCTCGGCGGCGACCGACGGCGTGACGCCGCTCCCGTGGGCGTTCCTGCTCGCGCCCCTCGCGCACGCCGGCGCGGCGGTGGTGCTCACGCGCTCGAAGCTCCTGGGCGCCGTCGTGTGGGCGGGGGCGGCCGCGTTCTGGGGCCGGGCGATAGGGCGCCTCGATCGACCGAGCTGGGTGAAGCTCGTCGCGGTGCTCGTGCTCGCGCTCGACCTCCCGGTGGCCGCTCACGTCGTGAGCGGAATGGAGACGAGCCTCGCGCTCGCCCTCGCGACGATCGCGAGCGTCGTTCATGCGAGACCGCGTGCCGCTGCGGCGCTCGCGGGGCTCGCCGCGACGCTGCGCCCGGAGCTCGTCGTGTGGGGCCTCGTGCTCGCGGTCGGCTTCAGCCTCGTCGCACCTCGAGCGCACGACGACGCTCCATCCTCGCCCACGGGGCGCCTGCCCGAAGCGTGGCTCGCGGGCGCGATCGCCGCAGCGCCGTTCTTCGCGTGCGCGGCGATCCGTGCGGTCGTGTTCGGCCACCCCGCGCCTCTCTCCGTGCTCGCGAAGCCGAGCGACCTGTCGCACGGACTCTCGTACCTCGGTGCAGCCGCGATCTTCTCCCTCGCGCCGGTGCTCCTCGTCGCCCCCGTGTCACTCGCGCGAGAGCGTGGACCGGCGCTCGTCCTCGCGCTCGCCGCGCTCGCTCACGGCGCCGCGATCGCGGCGGTCGGAGGCGACTGGATGCCGTACGCGCGCTTGATGGCGCCCATCGTTCCGTCGATGCTCTACGCGTTCGTGCTGCTCGCGAGGTACGGCAACGCAGGGCTGCACGTGGCGCGTGCCGCGATCGCGCTGTCGCTCGGCGCGTGGCTCACTCCTCACAACTTGCGCGCTCTCCGTGCCGCTGGCGCCGACCGCGCAGCGATGATCGCGTCGGCGCAGCCCCTGCTCACGGATGCCCGCACCGTCGCTGCGCTCGACGTCGGCTGGGTCTCGGCCGTGTTCGAGGGACGCATCGTCGATCTCGCAGGCGTGACGGACCCCGAGATCGCCTCGCTCGGCGGTGGTCATACCTCGAAACGAATCGACGCCACGCTCCTCTTGGCTCGTGGCGTCGACCTTGCTGTCTTCTATGCCGACCCGCTACCGCCGACGCTGGACGGTGAGAGCGGGTCGACGTTCCCGAGGGTCGTCGAGGCGCGACTCGCCGCGTCCACCGCCTTCAGGGAGCACTTCGCACCCGCCGCCCTCCTCCCGCTTGGCGAGAGGGGGGCAGGCTACGTGCTGTTTCGTCGCACCAGATAGCTTCTACCTGCCAGATAGCTTCTACCTGCCAGATCGCTTCTACCTGCCAGACCGCTTCTACCGGCGACCGCCTCGGGGCGGGCCGCCGCGTCCGCCGCGATCGCCACCGCCACCGCGGCCGCCGCGATCGCCGCCACGCGGGGGCGCACCGGCCTCACGCGAGGCCACGAGGCGCTCCTTGGCGCGGACGCCCTCCTCGCCCTCGGGGAACGGAAGGAGCTCGCGGCGCGTCAGCCGGACCTTCCCGTCACGCTCGACGCTGAGGACCTTCACTTCGACGATGTCCCCCTCCTTCATGACGTCGGTTACGTTCTCGACGCGGGTGTGCGCCATCTCGGAGATGTGGAGGAGCCCGTCCGTCCCCGGCATCAGCTCGACGAACGCGCCGAAGTCGGTGACGCGCTGAACAGCGCCCTTGTAGATGGCTCCGACCTCGGGCTCCGCGGTGAGCCCCTTGATGAGATCGAGCGCCTTCTTGACCGCGTCCGAGTCGGACGAGGCGATGTTGACCGTACCGTCGTCGTTCACGTCGATGGCGACGCCGGTCTGGTCGATGATGCCCTTGATCGTCTTGCCACCGGGGCCGATGACGAGGCGGATCTGGTCGGGCTTCACCTTGATCGTCGTGATGCGCGGCGCGTACTTCGACAGGTCGTCGCGGTGAGTCTGGAGCGTCTCCATCATCTTGCCGAGGATGAAGATGCGGCCGTCCCGCGCCTGCGACAGCGCCTGGGTCATGACCTCGCGAGACAGGCCCGCGATCTTGATGTCCATCTGGATCGCGGTGATGCCCTTGCTCGTGCCGCAGACCTTGAAGTCCATGTCGCCGAGGTGGTCCTCGTCGCCGAGGATGTCGCTCAGGATGGCGGTGCGCGTGCCGTCCGAGATGAGCCCCATCGCGATGCCGGCGACAGGAGCCTTGATGGGAACGCCTGCGTCCATGAGAGAGAGCGTCCCGCCGCACACCGCCGCCATCGACGACGAGCCGTTCGACTCGAGCGTCTCGCTGACGATGCGGATCGTGTAGGGGAACTTCTCCTGCTCGGGCATCATTCGCACGAGCGCACGCTCGGCGAGAGCGCCGTGGCCGATCTCGCGACGGCCGGGGCCTCGCATCGGCTTGGTCTCACCCGTCGAGAAGGGGGGGAAGTTGTAGTGGAGGAGGAAGCGCTTCCACCGCTCACCGGTGAGCGCATCGATCTTCTGCTCGTCGCTGGAGGTGCCGAGCGTGGTGGTCACGACGGCCTGCGTCTCGCCACGCTGGAACAGCGCCGAGCCGTGGACGCGCGGGAGGAGACCGACCTCGGTCGCGATGGGCCGGATCGTCGCCATGTCGCGACCGTCGATGCGCTTCTTCTGCGTGAGGACGTAGTTGCGGACGACCTCGTACTTGCGCTCGTCGAACTCCGCCTTGATGAGCTTCTCGTGCTCGGCATACTTCTCCGCGCCGAGCTCGGACGTGAGGGTCGTCGAGACGAGGTCCTTGTTCTTCTTGTAGCCGTCGTAACGTGCCTTCTTGTCCTTGATGAGCGAGCTCTCGAGGATCCCGGCGTCGACGATCTCGCTGATCCGCTTCGCGATGGCCTCGGGCAGCTTCTTCGGCGTGAAGACGCGCTTCTCCTTGCCGACCGCGGCGCGCATGCGCTCGATGAGCTCGATGATCGGGAGCGCTTCCTTGCGCGCAAACATGAGCGCCTCGACGACGTCGGCTTCCGACGCCTCGGACGCGCCTCCCTCGACCATGACGACCGCGTCCTTCGAGCACGCGACCATGAGGTCGATGTCGGCGGCGGCCTGCTGCTCGAACGTCGGGAACGCGATGAGCTCGCCGTTCACGCGCGCCACTCGCACGCCGGCCAGGGGGCCCGCCCACGGAATGTCGGAAATGTGGAGCGCGGCGCTCGCGCCGGTGAGGGCCAGCGTGTCGGTCGGGTTGATCTTGTCGGCAGAGAGGACCGACGCGATGACCTGCGTGTCGCTCTTGTAGCCTTCGGGAAAGAGCGGCCGGAGCGGCCGGTCCATGATCCGGCAGGTGAGGATCTCCTCGTCGCGCTGCCGCCCCTCGCGCTTGAAGAAGCCGCCGGGGATCTTGCCAGCCGCGAACGTCTTCTCGACGTACTCGCAAGTGAGGGGGAAGAAGTCGAGGCCGGGGCGCTCGTCGCCCGAGACCGCGGTGATGAGCACGACGCTCTCGCCGTAGGTCATGAGGACGGCGCCGTGCGCCTGCTTTGCGAGACGACCGGTCTCGAAGGTCAACGGCTTGCCGTTGATGATGACGGACTCACGTACGAATGCCATGGAACGAGCTCCTGATGCGCGACGAGCAGCCGCTACGTGCGGCGAAACGCCGGGCGTCTGCGCTTGGAGTCGCCTCAGTTCCTCGGTTCACGCGTACGAGCGGGACGTCGATGCCGGGCATTGCCCGCGGGAGGGCGGAGCGAGCCAGCGGGCAAAGTGTCGTGCGCGTGAATCGAAGAGCAAGGCGTCGTTGCAGACGCTCGGGGGGACGATAAACGCGAGGTACGGCTTACTTGCGGAGGTTGAGTGCGAGAACGACCTTGCGGTAACGGTCGAGGCTCGAGCCCTTCAGATAGTTGAGCAGACGGCGGCGCTTGGACACCAGGCGGAGCAGGCCGCGACGCGAGTGGTGGTCCTTCAAATGCGTCTTGAAGTGCTCCGTAAGGTAGCCGATGCGCTCCGTGATGAGGGCAATCTGGACCTCAGGCGAGCCGGTATCGGACTCGTGTGTGCGGAACTTTCCGATGAGCTCCGTCTTCTTCTCGGTGTGCAGCGGCATGAGACAGTCGATTCTCCGCGAAACGTGGTGCGTTGTGAGGCGTTACGATCTTCGGGTGGCGGCGCAGTATAGGCAGGAGTGGCCTCCCGTCAATCACCGCTTTCTTTCCCTGTCGTTACGGGCGCGGCAGCGTCGTTCGTCCGGGCCAGCACGTCGACCTCGGAGCTCGTCCTGCTCGGAGGACTCGTACACTGCAGCGGATCGCGCGCGTGCCGGATGAACGCTCCCCGTGCGATCATGCCGCTCGGTCAGGCGAGCGTGTCGAGCGGGGACAGGTCGTCGTCTAGAAGCGGGCCTGCAGCGACGCAGCCATGCCCAGAGTATCGGGGCTCTGGAAGACGCGCAGCGACGCAGTCCCCTCGTTCGGGTCCGTCACGACGAGCGTGGCGTTGTTGTCGCGCACGTACTGGACCCAGATGAAGGCCTTCAGCATCTCCGAGATCTCCCACTTCAGGCTGATGCGGGCCTGGTAGATGGGTCGGCGCTGGTCGTCGAGCGGCAGGATCGACTCGTCGCCCTGCGCGCGGACGACGATCGTGCGCGAAGAAGGGAGGCCGTCGACCGAAAACTTGCTCTGGAACGTGCTCGGCAGCTGGACGCCGCCGGAGATGTTCGGCGTGAGCCGGAGCTGTCGAATGTAGTACTCGGCGGAAAGAGCGCCAAAGATCTCGGGCTGCGTGGTCGCATCCTTCGGCAGCGTTTCGAATGGGATGAAGCCCGGTACGTTCTTCACGACGAAGTTCAGGTCGCGCGTGATGCCCGTCGCGCTGAAGCGCCAGTAGCCTTCACGAAGCACGGCCTGGAGGGCCGCAGCATAGGCGCCCTGGTCGTTCGTCTGCCCCGCGACGTCGAAGTTCTTGAGGTGCTGCTCGAGCTGCGTGACCTCGGCGCTGATACTCCACGCGTGCTCGTGCGCGTCGACCTTCTCGGGCGCGAACAGGATCATCGGTGCCATCGGGTCGTTGCGGTAGAGGGCGAAGTCGACCGACTGCGGGGTCGGCATGTTGTGGTGGAGCACGGCGCGGCCCGACACGCCGTACGTGTAGACCGACTGCCCCTCGACGTCGTCGAGGTCGAACTTCCCTTGCTGGAAGTAGCCGCCGCCGAGGTCGAACCGGAAAAAGGGGACCGGATCCCAGCCGATTCCCGCGAGGAGACCGTAGTTGGTCTGGGCGACGCTCGTCGTCTCGACGTCGTTGTCTCCGCCCGGATTCAGGATCTGCGTCGGCTGAACGATCGACGCGGTCTTGAAGCCCGCGAACGCATAGAAGTTCTTCTTGTCGTACTGGACCTTGAGACCCGGCGAGCTTCCCTGGATGCTCGGGAAGATGGACTCGTTGATCGACGCGTTCGTACCGCCCCAGCTGATGTTGTAGAGGTAGCCGAGCCGGAACCGGTCGGTGTCGAGGGGGAAGAACGTCGCCGAGATACCCTCACGCGGGTGGTTGTCGTTCGTGTTGTAGAAGAGCCGGATGTACGAGCCTGCGTCGTACAGCGCGGCATTCAGGTTGCCCGTGTTCGCCGCGAGCGCGTCGAGATCGAAGCGAAGGACGACGGCGGCCTCCGTGGTGAGATGCGGGATGAACGCCGGCATCTTCTTGTACATGACGAGGTGCGTGAGGTTCTCGCGGCCGTTGTAACGAGAGTTCAGGTTGTCGAAGAAGAGCCGGTACTGCGGCCTGTCGCCGACGTTGAAGTTCTGGGACAGCGGAATCAGCTGCCCGGTCGGGTGGAGGACGTCGTTGTCGCCGAACGTCCACGAGAGACGCGTGTCCATGAAGTTCGACGGGTTGAGGCCGAGCGGAGCCTGCCCAACGACGCGCGCGCCTGCCTGGTCGATGCTCAGCTCAGCATCGGGAGCATGATCCGCCGCCGATCGCCGCAGCGAGGGCTCGGCGACGATCACGCCCGGAGGCAGGGCAGGCGGCGGTGCGACGACGATGATGACCGGCGCGGGCGGGACGGCCGCAGGGACCGGCGGAGGGGGCGGGGGGGCCGGCGGCGGTGCAGGCGCCGGGAGCGGCGCGAGCGCGGGGGGAGGGACCGCGGCGGGAGCTTGCGCCGATGCGACCTCGGGCGTGAACAGGGCGATGGCCGATACGGCCGAGACGAGGAGAGCAGACGAGCGCATCAGAGCTCCGAAGAGGGCGGACAGGAGACAGACATCGAAGTGAGCGAGGGTTCAGTTGGTCGTGGCCTGATCGGCGAGGTTCACGACGCACGCGGCGCGTTCTTGCTGCTTACCCGGCGGCGTCGGCCACGACGGGCTCGACGGGAGAATCGGGTTACCGGGCATCACGATGTCGTCCGCACAGCGGGCCTGGATCGTGAACTGCGAGCCTCCGGAGAAGTAGGTGAGGTTCCCCGTGAAGGCAACGAGCTGCTGACCACGCAGCTGCACGGGGTTGAACCCTGCGGAGGAAGCGCCGTCTCCGGTGATCGACACCGAAGCGGTCCCGGCCTCGTTCACGACGACGAGCTGGAACTGAGAGTTGCTCGCGTACTGCGTGTACTCCGAGCACTCGACGTTGTTCGTGCACGCCGCCTCGCATGCGGCTTCGGCGGCGTTCTCGAAGTCGATCTTCCCGGTCCCCTCGTAGTCGCAGCTCGTCACGTCGGGAGTGATCGCGTTGGCGGCGATCGAGACAGTTCCATTTGCAGCAGTCGTGTACGGAATGAGACCAGGACCGAGCATGCTCGCGATGTGGATCGTGCTGCCGTCGGGAGCAGGAACCCGCACCAAACCGGCCTCGAGCGGCGTCAATACGAGGGTCTCGCTAGAAGTCGTTTGCAGCTGAGCGATGGTGATCGGTGTCGGTTCGGGGACCAGGCACGGACGCTCCACGGGATCCCACTGCTCCAGCGTCCACGTGGGGTAGTTGATCTCGAGGAAGCCATAGAACTCGGCCGCAGTGCCGCCGAACGCGATGAAACGGTCGCAGACGTTCATCAGCGTCGGCGCGGTGTACGTGTACCCGTAGACGCTCGCGTAGCCGCGCGTTTCGCCGATGTCGGTGACGAAGAAGCCGGTCGAAGCGACACCGGTGACGACGACGCCCTTCGGCGTATTGGTCGTGAGCCCGTTCCACTCCGTGTTGATCTGGACCTGCTCGTTCGGGAAAGGAGTCCCTGCGCCGTTGTTGCTGACGCCTTCGACGTCGGCAATTCGCGGATACTGGAAGTAGATGACCTGGGACGAGGCCGATGCGTACGAGCCGCCGTCCTCCGAGTCGTCGTTCGGGGCGTAGCAGCCCGGATCGATGGGGTAGTCGACGAGACCGTTGTGGTTGTCGTCGATCCCGTTGGCGCATTGTGGCAAGCGCACGCCGCCATCGGGGAGCGGGACGCCGTCGGGGTCGATGGGCTGGTAGCCGAGGTCCTGGGCCCAGATGCGCGAGTCGCCATAGGCGCCGAGGATCGACACCTGGACGTCCGATGCGAGCACGCCATTGATCAGCTCGACGTTGCGCCCGTTCGTGTTCTCTCCGGTCACCGAGAGGACATTTCCCGGCTGGATCGAGAGCCGCACATACCCGGTGAAGGTCGTGTCGACGTTGCCGTTCTCGTCGTTCGCCTGGATGCTCACCGTGTAGACGTCCGGAGTCTCGAAGGTGATGGGGATGCGCGCGCTGTCCATCCCGAGCACGGTGTCGAGCGCGCCCGGGCCGGTCGCCGTCTGAGCGCCTCCCGTGATTTGCACTTGCAGGGCCCGCGGTACGACTGCCGTCGGAAACGCGGGCTGACATGACGGCGATGACGCGACGCCGACACCGATGACGAGCAACGGCGCCAGAGCCGGCCCGAGAATCTTCATCGATCGTCTCATCGGATCACCGTGACGCGGTTGTCGGTCTGGGCACCCTCGGTCTCGTCGACGCAAGCGAGCGTCTTGCACTCCTCGCCGGCGATCGAGCACGCGTTCAGGTCCGTCTGGCAGGCAATGAGCGGGCTCGAGCTCGCGTCGCCGTGCCCGGCATCGCCCGCGTCGCCGCCCGCATCGGTTTGATTCAGCCCGTTGCCGGGGAGGCCGGCGCAAAGGTTGTTGTGAAAGGCTGCGACGCCGTTACGGCAGTCGCCTCGTACGCACCGGCCCTGCGTCATGTCGCAGCTGCCTTGTGTCGTGCAGGTAGTCGTCCCACCGAGGTTGCTCTCGCTCACATGCGATGGGCAAGCACACACGAAGCCGGGCGTCGAACAGTCGCCGTCGTCGGAGCACGGCTGGAGGTTGACGTCGTTGTTGTACGTCGTGCTGTAGCCGCACGCGTTTCCCTGCCGCATGAAGTCGATGAGGGAGTCGCGCTGGAGGATCTTCGTGTTCAGCTGCGTGGTGTTGCGCTGAAGCACTCGATACCCGGAGCCGCCGGCCGCAATGTAGTTGTTGGTCGCGAGCTGATAGACGTTCTCGGTCGCGACCGGCGACTGACAAATGCCGGGCGAGGTCGGGTCGGGCTGGAAGCACTGACCAGGGCAGCAGGCGCCTGGTGTGTCGTAGCTGCAGCCGACGGGAATCTGACTGGGTGAGGTCTTCGTCGCACCTGGACAGCACTGCGCGTCGCTCGTGCAGGACTGCACGCACTGGCCACCGGAGGCGCTCGATTGTCCGACGCATGTGAAGCCAGATCCGCAGTCCGAGCTGCTGCCGCAGACGATGTTGGATTGCGTCACCTGACCGATGTAGATCTCCTCGGCGCACGGGGTGATCGCACACGTTCCGACGGCGCCCGGGGCATTGCTCGGGAGGTCACAGGCGCCGGTCGCGCCAGATGTACAGTCAGAGTCGCTCATGCAGCTCCCCCCGGTGTCGGGGCGGAGGTTCGGGTCACACCCCGAACAGTTCAACCGAATGCGTGCGCCCGCGATCTGGGCGACGGAGGTGCAGCTTCGTGCGGCGGTGTTGCGCGCGACGAAGTCGAAGAGCTCGCGGATTTCGGTGCCCGACAGCTCCATCTTCGTCGTCGTGTTGTCGAAGGGGAAGATGTTGTAGAGGTCCGCGATCGCGACCGGCCCTGGGTTCAGGTCGGTGCGAATGCCGGTCGAGTTCGTGAGGGCGAGGTCGGTCTGGACGCCGACCTGCAGCCACATCGATGTGGCGACGAGGTTTCCCAGCGGGGAGTCCCCGCCGCCGGTCGCGATGCGCTTCGCTCCGTTGGGCGAGAAACCCGCGAGGATGTCGAGGTCCGACTGGACGTCGAGCGACGTTTGATAAGGCTGGAGAAGATCGTCGATGACGGGGTCGTCCGGGACGCTCTCGGTGATCGGGAAGATCTGGTAGTTGCTGGAAATTACCTCGAACCCGTTGTTCGGATCATAGTCGTCGGGGTTCGTCGTGGGCGACGCGTCATACTTGCTGTTCGACAGCACCACGTCGAGCCGGCCGACATACTTCGAGAAGGCCCCCGACTGCATGATGAGCACGTTGCGCGGCTTGCACGCGCGCTGGAACTGGTACGGGTGATTCACCGGGTCGGGGTGGATCGCATCGTCTGGCGGGAGTGTGTTCGGGTTCTCCGCGACGTTCGGATCAACCTCCCAGATGTACCCGGGCGTGCTCGGGTTCGCCGAGCAGTCCTGAAGCTTCTGCGGCGGGTCGACGACGATGTGGTTGTGCCCCCCGGCTACGATGTCGATCCCCGTCGTCCCCTGGACGAGCGTCTCGTCTTCGTCGAGCCCGAGGTGGCTCAGGACGACGATGACGTCGACGTAAGGCCGCAGGAGGTCGATGTAGAACTGAGCGGTCTGCTCGGTCTGAAGCGGCAGGATCCCGAGGCTGTTCGGCTGTTTGAAGACCGAACCGAGGCTCGAGAGGTTCGCCATCCCGATGACGCCGACCCTGAGCCCGCCTTGGTTGAAGACGGTGAAGGGCTTGAGAATCGTGCTGATGAGAGAGCTGTTCGGCGCGTTCGGGTCGCCAAACTGATAGTTCGCTGCGAGGACCGGGAAGTCCGCCCACTTCTGGAGCTGCTTCGCGACGTTGAGCGGCCCTTTGTCGAACTCGTGGTTCCCGATCACCATCGCGTCGATCCCGACAGCGCTGGCCGACCGGATCTCAGGCTCGCCGAGGAAGTAATTGAAGATCGGCGCTCCTTCGAAGAAATCACCGGCGTTCAGGTGAAGCACACGATCGGAGCGCGCGCGCTCGCGGCCGAGGATGTACGACAGCCTCGCCATCCCGCCGACGTTCGCCACCGTCTCGTTCGTCCCGAGGCCGAGGGTCGAGTCGACCTGGGTGATCTCGAGGCTATAGGGGAACAGCCTCGAGTGGACGTCGCCGGTATGGAGGATGGTGAGGTTCGTCTGACACGTGGCTCCTTGCGAGCCGCAGACGTATTCGATGCTCGTGCTGCCGGCGTCGCCACAACCCGACGGCGTTGCCACGACGGCGGCCGTCGCGAATACAGCGAGCGCCAGCGCGCCGAGCTTTGGCCACTGGAGCCATCGCGGCCATCGCGGGAGGCCGCGACGCACTGCGACGTGGCGAGATGGGATGCGTGACATCGGCTCGTGACCTTTCTGCCCCTGCCCGTGTGCCTGCGAGTGCAGCGCAGCCCCGAACCCCGGGCACCCTAACCGAGATGCTCTCGCCGTCACAAGGCCGATCGACGCGAGCAATGGCGTGTGGAGCGCCGGGAGTGAAACAACGCCGTGTCAGCGGACGTCGTCGGCAGTCGAGGGCCGTCAGCGAGGCAGCGTCGTCTCGGATGTCGGGGGCGGCTGCTCGCCGTTTCCGGTCAGCAGGTCGTACAGGCGCGGCGCGAACGTCCGTGCGACGAGCCCCTCGACGCGTTCGGCGGTGTCGCACTGCAGGGCGTCGTTGGCGACCGCTTCGCACTCGGCGACGGTGATTCGTCGGATCGCCTCTTTCAGCTCGGGAATGGCAGCTGCCTCCATCGAGAGCTCGCGTAGGCCGAGGCCGATGAGGAGCATGGCTGCGAGCGGGTCGGACGCCATCGCCCCGCAGATGGACACCGGAATCGAGTGCTCGTGCGCGGCGCGGACAACCCCGGCGATCAGGCGGACGATCGACGGATCGAAGGGCGAGGCGAGGGATGCGAGCGACTGGCTCGTCCGATCGATCGCGAGGGCGTACTGGATAAGGTCGTTCGTGCCGAGGCTGAAGAACTCCGCTTCCTTCGCGAACACGTCAGCCATCACCGCAGCAGATGGGACCTCGATCATGACACCGAGCGGCAGGCGCTTCGCGTACGGGAGGCCGCGCGCATCGACCTCTGCGATGGCCCGCGTCAGGAGCTTGCGGACCTCGCGCAGCTCGTGGACGCCGGACACCATCGGGACCATGATCCGGACGTCACCGTGAGCGCTCGCGCGCACCATCGCACGGAGCTGCGTCAGGAAGACGTCGGGCTGGCTGAGCGCGAGCCGTACTGCGCGGAGACCGAGCGCCGGGTTCATCTCGGCGGGGAGCTTGAACGAGCTCGCGAACTTGTCACCCCCGATGTCGAAGGTCCGGAGCGTCACTTGCCGCGGAGCTACCGCCTCGATGACTGCGCGGTAGATCTCGTACTGTTCGTTCTCGTCAGGCTGCGTCAGGCGGTCGATGTAGAGAAACTCGGTCCGGTAGAGGCCGATGCCGTCCGCGCCGTGGTCGAGCGCGAGGATCGCCTCGGCGGGCAGCTCGACGTTGGCCCTGAGCGCCACGGAGACCCCGCACGCGGTCAGGCACGGCAGATCGCGTGTCGAGAGGAGACCTCGCGCGAACGCGAGATGGCGCGCCGATCGGGCTCTGGCTTCGGCGATGGCGATGTCGCTGGGGCGAACCGTGATCTCTCCGCGCAGCCCGTCGACGATGAGCATGTCGCCGGTCCGCACGTGGTAGAGCGCGCCCTCGACGCCCACGACGGCGGGAATCTCGAGCGCCCTCGCCATGATCGACGTGTGGCTCGTTCGCGTCCCAACCTCGGTGACGAGCGCGATCGCCGGCTCCTTCACCATGCCCGCAGTGTCCGCCGGAGAAAGATCGCGAGCGACGATGATGGTCGGCTCGGTGAGCTTGGGGATCGAGACGCCCGTGTCGCCCATCAACGCGCGAAGGAGGCGGTCGCCGACGAACTCGACGTCGTGCCGTCGCTCGACGATGTACGAGTCCTTCTCGTTCGGGCTCTGCGGGAGGAACAGTCGGCTGATGTCTTCGCTCGCGCTCGCGACGGCCCACTCCGCGCACTTCCGCTCGTCCTTGATCTTCCGGACGATCGCCTCGTGCAGAAGCGGATCGCTCAGCATCATGAGGTACGCGTCGAGGATGGGCGTCGTGTTGTGCGCGGGGCCCGCCTCGAGCCGCTGGCTCACTTCCTTCAGCGTGGTCTTTGCGTCGAGCACCGCGCTCTCGACGCGCGACATCTCGGCCTCGATCTGCGTCGCGTGGATGTGCCTGCGCGTGTAGACTGCGCGGCTATTGCTGATGACGAGGGCTGGGCCGATCGCGACCCCGGGCGACCCCGGGATCCCACGAAATACTGCCCCTGCCGGTGCGCTCCCGTCGCTCGACGGCGGAAAGATGGAGACGTGGGCGCTGTCGTCGCGGCTAGGCGGCGCTGGCTGAGAGGGCGGCGGCTCGTGAGGATGCACGATCAGGTCTCCTCCCCGAAGCGCGCGGCGATGAGGGCCCCGATCGCGCGGACGCACGCGTCAGCCTGCGGCCCGGTGGCGCGCACCGTGATGACGGTCCCGCGGGAGCCGCACAAGAGGAGGACGCCCATCACGCTCTTCCCGTTCGCCGCCTGATCGTCGCGGCTCACCTCGACGTCACACGGGAACTTCGACGCCGTCTGCACGAGCTTGGTCGCGGCGCGTGCGTGGAGGCCGAGGGTGTTGATGATGGTGAAGCTCTGCTCCGCAGACTCGCTCATCGCTCGCCTCCTTGTACCGTGAGCGTGCGCGGCGGTGGCGCGCTCGTCGCCCCCGAGAGCTCGTGGTCCGTCGTCTGTCCCCCGCTCACGCTGACGGGGCCTGTCGACTCCGCCGACTCCTGTGCGACGATCTGCGCGGCCGCCACGCCTCCTGTCGTCGCCGCCGAAAGCGATAGCAGCGCATGATCGGGGCGGGCGTGGTCGCCGCGCGTGACGTCGCGGTGGACGACGACGATGCGTACCTCCAGCGCCTGCACCAGCGCCTCGGCGAGCGCCGTGGCGACGACTACGGATCGGTGCCTGCCGCCGGTGCATCCGACCGCGACGGTCAGGTAGCTCTTGCCCTCGCGTTCGCAGCGCGGCAGCGTGAAGACGAGAAGATCCTTCGCCTTGGCGATGAACTCCTTCGTCTCGTCGAGCTCGAGGACGAACCGCTGCACCCGCGGGTCCGTGCCGGGGAGCTCCTTCAAGCCGGCGACGAAGTAGGGGTTCTCGAGGAAGCGGACGTCGAGGACGATGTCGGCGTCGACCGGCGGACCGTACTTGAACCCGAACGAGACGAAGCGCGTCACCATGCGCGGCGCCCCGCCGGAGGCTGGCCCGAACTGTGTGATCACGTCGCGGCGGAGCTCGTGTACCGAGAGGTTCGTGGTGTCGATGACCCGGGTGGCCCGCGCGCGCAGCGGCGCGAGGCGCTCGCGCTCGAGACGAACCCCGTCGAGGACCGCCAGCGCACCGTCCCCCGCAGTGTTCAGCGGGTGCGGCCGGCGCGTCTCGTTGAAACGACGGAGGAGCGCCTCGTCGGAAGCGTCACAGAAGAGGAGCTCGACGTGGCCCCATCCCGCGACCTCGATCGCCTCGATGACGGTGCCGATCTCGCCGAGGAACTCGCGCACTCGAACATCCATGCCGAGCGCGACGCGGCGCATGTCCGCTCGCTCACAGAGCTTCACGACCTGCGGCGCGAGAGCCGTCGGCAGGTTGTCGACACAGAAGAATCCGAGGTCCTCGAGCGTTCGCAGCGCGGTCGACTTACCTGCACCGGAGAGCCCGGTGACCACGACGACGGTCGGCGAGTGTGCGGTCTCGGTGGTCGCGGTCACGTGTCTTCCTCACGCGGCTTCGCGGCGGGAATCCATGCCGAGCTCTCGCTCGAATGCGGCATCGAACCGGTGCTCGGCGTCGACCGCCGTGGCGCGGGGGGCGCGGCGGGGACATCGCTCTCGCGGCGCGAGCCTACGCCTGCCGTCGGGATGGGGGTCCGCGCCGGACTGCCCGGCGCCCGCTCACCTGACGCGGCGCTCGTCTCGTTCGCGGTGCCCGTCGCGCCTGCGTCCGGGACGACGCGATTCATCAGCTGATTCTCGAGGCGTCCCATGAAGTCACGTGCGCCGTGGCTCCCCGTGCGGCGCAGGAGCTCGTTTCGGGCGGCGACCTCGAGGATTGACCCCATGTCTCGTCCCGGTCGAACGGGGACCGTGAGCTCACGGATCGGTGTCTCGAGGATCGTATGGAAGGTGTCCTCCACGCCGAGCCGATCGTAGACGGCAGCATCGTCCCACTCGACGAGGCGTACGACGATGTCGATGCTCTTGCGGTCTCGGACGCTGGTCACCCCGAAGAGTGCCTTGACGTTGAGGACGCCGAGACCGCGGGCTTCGATGTGGTGGCGCAGGAGGTTGGCCGCCGAGCCGAAGACGACGCCAGGCGGTCGCCAGTCGCAGCGAACGATGTCATCCGCGACGAGACGGTGGCCTCGAAGGACGAGCTCCAGCGCGCACTCGCTCTTCCCGATGCCGCTCTTGCCGAGGAGCAACACGCCGATTCCGAACACGTCGAGCAGGACACCGTGCAGCGTGGCCTGGGGGGCGAGACGGTCGTCGAGTACGGCGTGGATGGCGTTGATGGTGTGGCTCGACCGCGATTCGGACACGAACAGCGGCGTGTCGGTCGCTTCGGCGGCGGTGAGGAACGCACGAGGTGGCTCCCGGTTGCTCGTGACGATGACGCACGACAGCCCAAGCGCGAAGAAGCTGCGGGCTGCCTCCGTCCTGCCCTCACCGCTGAGCGAGTCGAGGTAGGAGATCTCGGTCTCGCCGAGGATCTGGACGCGCGCCGGCACGACCCCGAACGAATGACCCGCGAGCGCGAGGCCCGATTTCTGGACGCGCGGGTGGCGTATCGGACGGGTGAGCCCGCGCTCCCCGGCCACGCGGCGCAGATTCACGGCAAGCTCGTGATCGCCGACGAGCGCCGCCGTCGAGATGACGATCTTCGGGTCGGGCCGCTCCCCGATGGCCTCGGCCGTGCGCATCAGTCCCGACATTCACTTCGTGAAAACCCTTGCGGGTTCTCACTCCGTAGACCTGCGTGGACTGCGCAAGGCTCCGTCCACTCCGGTTCACTTCGTGAAAACCCTTGCGGGTTCTCACTCCGTACACCTCGTCCCCGCATCCCCCCAGTCATCGGTGCTCGCCCTCCTCGGTCGCGATGAGGTCATAGACGCTCTGTGCGCTCGTCGATGCGACGAGGCGGTCCCGAAAGCTCTGATTGCGCAGCAACCTCGACACCCGCGCGAGTGTCTTCAGGTGCTCGCCCGTGGCTCGCTTGGGCCCGATGACCCCGAAGATGATGGTGACCTTGCGCTCGTCGATTGCGGCAAAGTCGACCCCGTCGGGAATGATTAGCAGCGCGGCGACCTGGCCCGACAGCTGCGACAGGGCACCGTGAGGGATGGCGACGCCCTCGCCGATCCCCGTCGACTGTAGCTTCTCGCGCTCGAGCAAGACTCGCTCGACCTCGTCCTTCCCGAGCGAGAGCGGCGAATCGCCCGCGGGCTCGGCGGTCGCGAGGAGCTCCGCGAGCAGAGCCACCGCACCGTTCTTGTCGAGCGGGGGGTCACCGGGTTGGACACGCCGGATGGCAATGCGTTGGGCCGAGAGGAGGTCGGTAAGGTGCATGGAGGCTCGCAGAGCGGACCGCCCGGAGACAATAATCCGAGCATGCCAAGAACGCCGCCTTGGACGCGCGCGCCAGGAGAGCTCGCTACACGACGGGCGACGTACGTCCTATGTACCGGCTTTCCGACACACCGGCTAGGCGTACTTCCACCTCGCCGCCGACACTGCTCTAGCAGCCGCCCATGCTCTTGAACTCCGTGAGTGCGGCGCTGCAGAGCGTGTCATTCCCGCTGGACACCGTTGCCTGGCAGCTCGACGCGAGATCCGAGGCGACGCTCGAGCAGCAGCTCGAGAGTGCGGAGCAGTTGTTCGAGGCGCCGGCGTGCCCCGGTACGTTGACGACGACTGCCCCAGCGTCCGCAGCGCCGGCGCCACCGGGCGTGCAAGTGACGCAGACCGCGACGTCGCTCGAGCACGCGGTGACGCTGCCGTTCGAGCTCACGGTGTAGTTGGTCTGCCCGCTACCGCCGTCGTACGCTGCGGTTCCGCACGCGGCGATCGTCGTCCCGCCCATCCCGTCGTTGACGTGGCAAACTTGGTCGATGAGCTCGAGGGTGACGCCGAGACTCATGCCATCGTACTCGCAGGTGTAATTTCCCCTGCATCGGAGACAGCTGCTGCCGCCTGGCGCGGGGTCGCCCGAAGGGGGTGGGACGTCGGTGCTCGGCGGGGGCGTGTCCGTGCTCGATGGGGGCAGATCCTGGCCGGAAGGGCCAGGCGGTTCGCGTGTGTCGAGCGGGTTCGAGGTGCTCGCCCCGCCGCCGCAGGCGACCGCGACCGGGAGTGCAGCAAGCGCGAGGCCGACGGCGAGAGCGAGGCGCATGTCAGAAGTAGTATAGCGCAGAGATGTTGTCGGAGAAGATACCCCACGGGTCACTGCCGACGCTGGTCGTGAAGAGCGTCGACGACGAGCTCCCGGAGTTCGACGAGGTCGAGATGCCCCACGAGTCGTGCTCGAGGTAGACCCCGACGCTCGCCTGCAGAGCTAGCTGCGGGATGCCGATGAAGCCGAACTGGATCTCGCCTCCGACGCGAGCTCCGACGTCGAGTCGAAAGCCCGAATACGAGAACGCTGCTGCGGCGGTGCCCTCACTGTTCCCCGCGAAGGCGACCGTGGCCTCAGGGATCAGCTCGAACGTCATGTGCTTGGAAGTCGCGAGCGCGAGCGGAAGCCCCGCGTGGAGCCCGACGCCCCAGCCCGCGCTGGAGTCGCTGAAGCCGACGCCCACGTCGACGCCGACCTTGGGAGCGAACCAGTAACGAGCGCCGATGACCGGAGCCATGATTTGTGCCTCGGGAACGGGCCCGCCGCCGGCGCCGGGGAGGGCGCCCGTTCCGACCGGCAGGTTCGAGATTCCGAAGTAGCCGACCGCGAAGTGGCCGACAACGGCGTCGTGATCGTTGCCCGTGTCGGGCGTTGCCGCCGCGGCAGCCTGCGCAGCCGCGGTGGACGAGTACGACAGCAGCGAGGCCGCAGCGAATGCGGCGAGAGTGGATGAAGCGAATGACAGCGGGACGGCAGAACGTCGCATGCGGAGTCTCCTGAGAGACGATCCGGCCACGAGACGGCTGCGCTGGCCAACTTCGGCGGTGCCCTCGCGAACCGGAGTGGACGAAGCCTTGCGAAGTCCAGGTAGGTCTACGGAGGGCGAACACGCAAGTGTTGGCGCGCAGTGAACGCTAGAGCGCTCGTATGTGCTACGCCGCTGTCATGGCGGATGCATTCATCGTCGAGGCGGTGCGAACCGCGATCGGGGTCGGCAAGGCGGGGAAGGGCGCGCTCAGCGGGACGCGCGGCGACGTGCTCCTGGCGAAGGTGCTTCGAGCGCTGGTCGCGCGAGCGAACGTCGAGCCTGGCGCAATCGAGGACGTCATCGCTGGCGTCGTCACGCCGATTGGCGAGCAGGGGTACAACCTGGCGCGCATGGCTGTGCTCGAGGCGGGCTGGCCCGTCGAGGTCACCGGTACGACCGTCAACCGCATGTGTGGGTCGAGCCAGCAGGCGATTCACCAGGCCGCGCACTCCATCATGGCGGGCCAGGCGGACCTCGTGGTCGGCTGCGGCGTGGAGGTCATGAGCCGCGTCCCGATGGGCTCCGACGGAATGGTCGGGCCGAACGTCTGGCTGCCGCCGCCGCCCGAATACCCGTTCGAGTTCGTCACGCAGGGGACGAGCGCGGAGCTCATCGCGTCGAAGTGGAGCCTCGCGCGCGGCGAGCTCGATCAACTGTCCCTCGAGAGCCACCAGCGCGCGGTCGCCGCCCAGACGAGCGGGGCGTTCGATCGCGAGATTGTCCCCGTCGAAGTGACGGGCGCCGATGGGCAGCGGCGCCCGTTCACGAAGGACGAAGGGCCGCGTCCGCAGACGTCGCTGGAGAAGCTGGCCTCGCTCCCGACCATCTTCAAGGCCGACGGCGTCGTGCACGCAGGCAACAGCTCACAGATCTCCGATGGCGCGGCTGCAGTGCTCCTCGCGAGCGAGGCGGCGTGCAAGAAGTACGGCCTCAAGAAGCGCGCGAAGATCACCACCACGGTCACGGCGGGCGTCGACCCCGTGATCATGTTGACCGGGGTCATACCTGCGACCCAGAAGGCGCTCGCGCGTGCGCATCTCTCACTGGCGGACGTCGGTCTGTTCGAGGTCAACGAGGCGTTCGCGAGCGTCGTAGCTGCCTGGCGTAGCGAGCTTGGTGCGGACTGGTCGAAGACGAACGTTCGTGGGGGTGCCATCGCGCTCGGCCATCCGCTGGGGGGTTCGGGAGCGAGGCTGATGACCACGCTGCTTCACGCGCTCGAGGATGGGGGGCAGCGCTATGGCCTCCAGACGATGTGCATCGGCTTCGGGCAGGCCACCGCGACGATTCTCGACCGGAACGTCTAGGTGCGCCGGTTCGAGGGGAGGCTCGCTGCGGTCGAGACGAGCACGAACCTCGGCTCCGTCGCGCTCTTCGACCGAGGGGACCTCGTCGCGGTCGAGGAGCAGCGGGTCTCCAACGCGCACGGCGAGTCGCTCTTGCCGATGGTGAGCGCGCTGTTCGCGAAGGTCGGGTGGCGACCGAGCGATGTCGCGCGATGGGGCGTGGGCATCGGACCGGGGTCGTTCACGGGGGTACGTATCGGCGTTGCGACCGTGAAGGGGATCGCTCTGGCGACGGGCGCGGAGGTCGTCGGCGTGACGTCGCTCGAGGCGATCGCTCACGGGGTGGTCGCGGAGCCCGGCGAAGTGATCATCGCCGTGCTGTCGGCGATGAAAGGGGAGCTATTTTTGCAGGCGTGGCGCGACAGCGTGGAAGCATGCGAGCCGACGTACGTGAAAGAGGGGCTCGCCTCAGCGTGGATCGCCGCGCTCGGGGCGCCGAGCGTCGTCCTTGTTGGCGAGGCGGCGTTGGGGTTGAGCGTTGCTGGCTTGCCGCACAGGATGTTGACGTCGCAGCCGCACGACCTTCCCCACGCCGCGGTAATCGCGTCCATCGCGGCGTCGCGGTCTCCGTGCCAGGAGGAGCTCGAGCCGCTCTACGTGCGACCTCCGGAAATCACCAAACCGAAGACTGCGTAGCCCTGCGTCGTCGCACGCGGACGGCAGACCGCCGCCGCTCACGCTCAGGGCAGCTCAGGGAGCGGGCTCGGCCGGCCGCACGCAGCGCACCCCAGTCTTCCCGTACTGGCGGTACGTGCTCCAGCAGTTGGTGCAGTAGTTCTCGGTCGGCCCGTGCCCTTCCCACGAGCCGCCGAGGATGTCGACGTTGGGGAGGCCGCTGCCGCGGAGCACGCCGCTCGAGCCGCAGTTGTACACCTCGCCTGGCCCCAGCACGCCGGATTCATCGCAGAACTGGCCGCTCCCCGTGACCGCGGAGGTGTACGGGGAGAGCTCGAGCATCAGGGCACCGAGGTCCTGCCACCCCTCACCGTCGCCGAAGGAGGTCGAGGTGACGGTCGTGCGATCGAGGAAGAACCGACCGGGCGGCGCGATGTAAACGGAGAGGTCGAGCGTGTTGCTGAGCGAGTCCGGCACGAACTGGTTTGGGACGTTGTTGATGAAGCTCGGGTAGAGATAGAAATTGCCCTGCGAGCCCGACGCCTGGCCGCCGTCGAACCAGTCGATGGTGCAGTTCACGGCGCCGTTCGGCACTCCCGGCATACATGCGGCGTCGCTCGTGATCGCCTGGTTGCCCGGGTAGGGGCTCGGGATGAGCGCAGGGCCCCACGGGTACGCGGCGGCGCCCCACGCCGCCGTATGCTCCGCCTGCAGCATCACGCGGCCTCCGTCCCACGCGCAGAACGCGACGGCGAGGAAGTACGGGATGCAGTTCATCGGCTTGATGTCGTAGTAGTCCTGCGTGAACGGCCGAGGTGGCGAGCTCGCCAGGTCGTGGAGTGTCGGCGCGTCCCACCAGTATGTCGCGGCTCCCCCGGCGCCATCGGCGGTGTAACAGCCCTGCACACCGGAGGTATCGAGCACGAGCGCGCCGGTCTCCACCACAGCGTTCAGCGGCTGCGTGGTGTCGTTCGACTTCGGGAGGAACGTGAGGGCGTTCGTGGCTCCGGCCGCGTTCACGGGCAGCTGAGAAGCCATCATCGTGCCCGCCGGCGTGATGGGGTTCAGCGTGGCGTCGAACTGCGCGAACGCCCAGTCGCGGACGTCATAGTTGAGTGACTGCAGGAACTGACGGATCCGGCCGCTCGTGACCAGGTACTTGTCCATCCTCAGGGTCGTCGACCCCGGCAGGAGCAGCGATTTGCAGCACGACTCGTGATGCTGCATCCCGATGGGATCCGTCGCCTCGCCGCTGCCGCACGTGTCGAGGCCGGCGCTCTGGCCCACGCCGTTGGGGTCGGGGACACCGACCGCATCACCGTTGGCGTCGACTGCGGTCGTCACCGTCATGTTCGGGTTCACCGTGCCGGTGAGATCCATGATCGTCGCGGCGGTCGCGAGCCCCTTGCACGACTGGCCGTCGACGCACGTCTTCGAGATCAAGCTGCAGAAGCCAGAGAGGCAGTCGGTATCGACGCCACACTTCTTCGCGTCGGCGCAGGGAGGTGCGCCGTCCGAAGCGCCGTTCATGGCACCGCCGGAGAGCAGCGCGCCGCCGCAGTCGACGTCGGTCTCACTGTCGTTCTGCACGCCGTCGGTCGGCGTCGGGGCCGCGCACACGCCCCCTGGGCTACCGCTCGTTCCGCAGACCCCGCTCGCGCAGTCCGCCGCGACGTTGCAGTCCATGCCCGTGCCGCATGGCCCGGCGCCGTCGCTGCCCGGGCTCGTGGCGCCGCCACAGTCGACGTCCGTTTCGCTGTCGTTCTTGACGCCGTCATTGCCGGCCGGGACCTGGCACTTGCACCCCTTCCCGTCGGCGGGGCAGTTGATCGGGCCGCCCCCCTTGTTCTCGTTCGCGTTGCAGACCCCCTCTACGCAGTCCGAGCCGAGCGAGCACGTCTTGCCCGTCTTGCAGGCGGGCGCCCCGTCCGACGCAGGGTTCGGCGCGCCGCTCGCAAGGAAGCCGCCGCCGCAGTCGACAGCGCTCTCGCTGTCATTCTGGATCCCGTCGTCGTCGGTCGCAGGCTGACAGTAGAATGGGCCACCGCTTCCGGCGTCATGCGCGCCGGCCTCGCTCGTCACGCGGCTCGCGTCGGTCGCATCGAAACCCGCGCTCGCGTCGCCGACGGTCACGGCGGCGTCGTTCATGCCGGTCGTCCCCGCGTCGAGAACGACGGCGTTCGGTCCGCAGACGGCTTCTATGCAATCGCTGGCGATCACGCACAGCTTGCCAGGTCGGCACGGTGGCGCGCCGTCGCTCACGGGATTCGGCGTCCCGTCATTCTGGAGCGCGCCGCCGCAGTCGACGTCGGTCTCGCTGTCGTTCCTGACGCTGTCCTTGTCCGTCGCTGCCTGACACACGCCGCCGACGCACACGAGGCTCTGGCAGTCCGTTCCGGTCTTGCAGTGCTTGCCCGTTCCGCACGCCGGGCAGACAGGTCCGCCGCAGTCGACGTCCGTGTCCTGCCCGCTCTTCATCCCGTCGGTGCACGCCGCCTCCGGAGCCGTGCAGACCGCGCTGACGCAGAGGCCGCTCTGGCAGTCGAGGCCGGTCATGCACCGGGCGCCGTCGCCGCAAGGGTTCCCCGTGCGTCCGCCGCAGTTGCTGCCTGCGTCGTGTGACACGAAGCGCGCGTCGATGCCGTGCTTCGCATCGCGCGCACCGACGGGCCCGTCCTGCTGACCCACCGGCGCGCCATCCGACCCTGCGTCCGCGCCGGCCCCTCCCGTACTGCAGCTCGCGGCGCCGACGGAGCACGCGAAGGCGACCCCGAGCGCCAGCCTACGCCATGTGCTGCGTCGCCGTTTCACGATGCTGGTTCTGCCGGTCGCACGCCCCGCACGCCAGTCTTTCCGTACGGACGGTAGGTGCTCCAGCAGTCGGTGCCGTAGTTTTCGGTCGGGCCGTGCCCCTCCCACGACCCGCGCTGGAGGTCGACGCTGGGAAGCCCCGCTCCGCGAAGGACACTGCGCGTCATCGTCGTCATGATCGTCCTCGTCGCAGCGTCGGTGAGGGGAGAGTGAACGCTCACGGCGCCGGTTCGGGCGGCCGGACGCAGCGGAAGCCTGTCGAGCCGTACTGCGTCTGCATCGGCTCGTTGTAGCCACCGGGCTGGACCCCGTGGCACTCCCAGTCGCCGCCTTCCCAGGTGACTCCGATCATCGATGCGCCGAGGACGACGTTCGGCGTCTGGGTCGTGTCGTTGTAGTTCGAGACGATGTTCCCCGTGAGCGTCGTGACCATGAGGTAGCTCATCATGTTCGCGCCCCAGTCCATCCACCCATCGTTGCCGGTGCTCAGCGACTTCGCGGACGTGAGGTCGCGAATGAAGCGCCCGGGCGCCGCGTTGTAGACGGACAGATCCAGTACGTTCGAGAGCGTGTCGGGGATCGCGCTCGCGCCGAGCGGGCCGTTCGACGGGTTGCTGAGCGGGTAGCTCGGGTAGAAGTAGAAGTCCGCGTTGCCGCCCGCCGACCCGCCGTCGGCGTTGCAGAAGTTGACGGTGTAGCCGGGCGCGCCCGGGACGTTCGGGTTCCCGGGAATGAAGGTGCCGATCGGGATGCCGGTCGTGTCCGCGGCCTCGCCGTTGGCGAGGATCGACGTCACTGCGGGGTATGGATTGGGATACAGCGTATTGCCCCACGGGTACGCGGCCGTGCCGTAGACCGCGTTGGACTCGGCCTGCGTGGCGAGGCGACCGCCGTCCCATGCGCAGAACGCTGCGCCGATCCAGTAAGGGGCGCAGTTCTGCGGCTTGATGTCGTAGTAGTCCTGCGTGAACGGGCGCGGGGGCGAACCGACCCCCGCGATCTCCTCGGACGGCCACCAGTACGTGCTGGCGCCCGAGGCGCCCTCGCCGATGTAGCAGCCCTGCAGCCCGCTCGGGTGGTTGCGGTCGATCGTGGTGCCGCCCAGCTGCGCGACGACGTTGAGGTACGTCGGCGGGCTCTGCGTGGTGTCTCCGGTCGGGTAGAACGGGACGACGTTGGTCGCGCCGACGCCGCTGGTCGGGATCATCTGCGACAGGGCGACGCCGATGGGGGTCATGGGAGCCGCGAGCTGCGCCTCGACCCACGCCTGCATGTTGTACGGGCCCTTGCCGTTGGCCGTCGACCACGCGTTGACGGACTCGACGAACTGCCGCACGCGCCCCGTCGTCGCCGCGTACTTGTCCATGCGCAGCTGGCACGTGCCGGCTGCGGTCGTCGTGCTCGAGCAGACCTCCATCGGGGTCGGGCACGGCTTCGTCGACGAGCAGCTCGGGAGGTTGGGAATGAGGAGCGACTTGCAGCAGCTCTCGTGCGATTGGATGCCGGGAGGGTCCGTCGACTCGCCCGCGCCGCAGGTGTCGAGCCCGGCGTTCTGACCCGCGCCGTTCGGATCGGGGACACCGACCGCGTCCGCGCCGCCGATCGTCTCGACGGCTTGCGCGCTGATGTCCATGATCGACGCCGGCGTGATGAGCCCCTTGCACGACTGCCCGTCGACGCAGCGGTTCGTGATCGTGCTGCAGAAGGCCGAGAGGCAGTCCGTATCGACCCCGCACATCTTGGCGTCCACGCACGGAGGAGCGCCGTCGGAGCCCGTGTTCGGGGCGCCGCTCGCGAGCTTCGAGCCGCCGCAGTCGACGTCGGTCTCGCCGCCGTTCTGCACGCCGTCGGTCGGCGTCGGCGCTGCGCAGAGGCCGCCTGCCGTGCACACGAGGCTCGTGCAGTCCGCAGTCACCTTGCAGTGCAGCCCCGTGCCGCACGTCGCCGCACCGTCGCTCCCGGCGCTCGTGCCGCCGCCGCAGTCGACGTCGGTTTCTCCGTCGTTCTTCACGCCGTCGTCGGGCCAAGGGACCTGGCACGTGCAGCCGGTCGTGCCGTTGGGGCAGTTGATCGGGCCGGCCATGTCCATGTCCATGTTCGCGTTGCAGACCCCCTGGCCGCAGTCGGTGCCGAGCACGCACGCCTGGCCGTGCTGGCAGACCGTCGCGCCGTCCGAGGCCGGGTTGGCCATGCCGTTCGCGAGGAAGCCTCCGCCGCAGTCGATGTCCGTCTCGCTGTCGTTCTGGACGCCGTCGCTCGCGCTCGCGGGCTGGCAGTAGAGAAGGCCGACGCCGCCGTCGGTCGCTCCGTCGCTCGAGGGCAGAGCCGCGTCGCTCACGCCGCCGTCGACGACGAGCATGGACGTGCAGACTCCCTGCGTGCAGTCGGTCGGAAGGGCGCACAGCTTCCCGACCGCGCACGCAGGGGCGCCGTCGCTCGAAGGGTTCGGCGTACCGTCGCTCTGGAGCTGGCCTCCGCAGTCGACGTCGGTCTCGCTGTCGTTCTTCACGTTGTCGGTATCGGTCGCGGCCTGGCACATCCCGCCCGTGCAGACGGCGCTGACACAATCGGTCGGCTTGACGCAGTCCTTGTTCGTGCCGCACGGCGGGCACACCGAACCGCCGCAGTCGACGTCGGTCTCGGTGCCGTCCTTCTTTCCGTCGCCGCACGTGGCCGGTGGCGCAACGCAGACTCCGCCGGTGCATAGCCCGCTCTGGCAGTCCGTCCCCGTCGTGCACTTCGCGCCGTCGCCGCACGGGTTGCCCGTCCGGCCGCCGCAGTTGCTTCCGGCGTCGTGCGACACGAACATCGCGTCGTTGGCGGTCGCGCGCATGGCGTCGCCGACGCTCTTCGCGTCCTTCGCGCCGTCGACGTGGCTCTTCATCGACCCATCGGGACCGGTCGCGGATGAGGCGTCTCCCATCCCCCCCGCGACGCCGCTGGCGTGAGTGCCGCAGCTCAGCGCACCGATGGTCGCAAGCCCCATCACCCTCGCGCGCCACCCGAGCTGTACTGTTCTCATCGTGTGATCCTACGCTCGCGCGCCTGTCGGATCACGCAGACTCATCAGTCGAAGTCTTCGATTTTCCAGCGCCCATGCTCACGGACGAGCTTCATGACACCCGAGCCGTAAGCCATCTGCGCGTGATCACCCGTCTCTTCGATCGAGGCCGAAGGGAGCGCCTGCTTGAGGTTGACGAGCACCTGCTCGATCTCATCCTTGTCGGGCCCCTCCCACGCTGTTTTCAGCTTCGCGACGTCGAGCCCCTCACGGTGTGCGTCGGGCGCGTAGCGGAGGATGACGTCGTAGCGCTTGCGCTCGAGCGCGCGCACATACCCCTCGACCGCGTGCCTGGGGCTGTCGTCGCGATAAAGGTCGATCGCCGTCGCCTCGACCTTCCACTTGCCGTCGTTCCACACGAGCTCGAGCGTCTCGCCGCTCGGCGCGGTGACGGTCGCCGTGATGACTGCAGGCGTCGTCGGGCGCGCGAGCGAGCGACCGATCTCCTTCGCGTCGTCGGGGGCGCTCTCGAGGATCTTCTTGAACGCCTCGTACGACATGCCGCGGCGCGCCTCGTCGCTGAGCAGGCGATAAGCGTCCGCGGTGCGGCCCTCTTCGAGCGCCGCCGCGTAGGCATGCAGGGTCGACTCGGGGTCGCGACCCGCCGTCCCCGCACAGCCCGCGAGCGCGGCGAGCGTGACGACGCCGGTCAGCACGAGCACGAGAGCGCGGGCACGCATCGTCGAGACCCCTACCACAGAGAACGGTATGCCCGGTGTCGAGCTTTGTGGAATGGTACGGCCCCCGGTTCCAATGATGACGCGAGCTTGCCGTACGGGTCTCTGCGCAGTTCTCCTCTATGCAGGCGTCAGCGCGCCGCTCACGGCCCGCGCACAAACCGCATCCGCGCCGCCGACGACACCACCGGCCGCGGCGCCGAGCGTGACTGCGCCCTCTCCCGCAGCGCCGGCTCCCGTCTCCGTTCCCGTCGCGGTGCCCGAGGCTGCGGCTGCCGGCTGCGTGAAGGACACCGAGTGCAAGGGGGACCGCATCTGCGTCGCCGGTCGCTGCGTCGCGCCGTCACCGGCGCCCGCGCCTGTCGCTCCGCAGCCCGAGACCTCCGTGCTGCGCCCTGCGCCGTCATCGCTCACGCCGGGCGTCGTCGTCGGCCACGAGGGGGCGGTTCCGGCTGCGCCGCCCCCCACGATGGTCGTCCTCTACACACCTCCCTCCGAAGACAAGGTCTCGACGACGGGGCTCACGTTCGGGCTCCGGCTGGGTGTCGGTTTCCCCATGGGCCCGGCCGTCCCCCCGACCTCGGCCGCTCTTGGCGGGGCTTCGACGGGGCTCGTGAGCGACGTCGTGCAGTTCATCGTCCCCGTGACGGCCGACCTCGGGTATCGCCTGTCCCCGCACTGGTACGTCGGCGGCTATCTCTCCGTCGGTTACGGGCCGGGCGCGAATTGCATGGCGGGTGGGACGGGCAGTGCGAGCTGCTACGACGTCGACATTCGCTTCGGTGCGAGCGCCGAGTACAACTTCCTCCCCGGGCGAAGGGTGCAGCCGTGGCTCGGCGCAGGCTTCGGCTGGGAGATCCTGAACGACTTCGAGTCCGACGGCACCCCCGACGATGCTGGATCGGGTAGCGCGGACGGCATCGAATTCGCGCACCTCGCGGCCGGCTTCGACGTCCGTCTCAGCGATCGCTCGCGCATCGGTCCTTACTTCGAGACCACGTTCGCGGAGTACGACAACGGCCTCGTCCACGAGTGGTTCATCGTCGGCGGGCGGTGGCGGTACGACACGAACTGGTGGAAGCGGTAGGTCGAGGGGCTCCGCGCCGCCGGCTGTCGATCGTATCGACGATACCCACGGCTCGGGAATCCACCTGGTTTCCGCGGGTCGCTCGGCGGTTCGCGGGCGGGCAAGTCGTCTGATACTCTGCCGCCCGCACCATGCTCGCACCCGGCGTTCGCTTCGATCGATACGAGATCGAAGCATTGCTCGGCGAGGGGGGCATGGGGCGCGTCTATCTGGCGCGCGACACGCGCCTCGGCCGCAAGGTCGCGCTGAAGGTCCTTCACAAGGCGTTCACCGAGGGGGACGGGCCCGCGCGTCTCCTCCGTGAAGCGCGCGCGGCGGCCGCCCTCGATCACCCGAACGCCATCGCCATCTTCGACGTGGGCGAGGCCGACGGAGTCGCGTACCTCGCGATGGAGTACCTCGACGGTCGTTCCCTTCGTGAGTGTGTCGGCGACACCACGATCCCGATCGTCCAGCGCATCCGCTGGCTCGCCGACATCGCGCGCGCGCTCGCGGCCGCCCATGCGCGCGGGCTCGTGCACCGCGACATCAAGCCGGCGAACGTCATGGTCCGCGCCGACGGGTCGCTCAAGGTCCTCGACTTCGGCATCGCGCGGCAGTCGCGCACGACCGACTCGCTCGGGGCGACGGCGCGCGAGGTCGCGGAGCGGGCGGACACGTTCACGGGGCCCGGGATGGTCGTCGGGACGCCGGACTACATGGCGCCGGAGCAGATGCTGTCGAAGCCGGTCGACGGACGGAGCGATCAGTTCGCGTGGGGGGTGACGGCGTACGAGCTCCTGACCGGATCGAGGCCGTGGACCGACTCGAGTGACTTCGTCAGGCTGGTCGCGGAGGTGGTGTGCCCGGATCCGGTGCCGACCCTGATGGGGAAGCCGGAGGTCTCGAGGGCGGTCGCCGAGGTGGTCGACCGCGCGCTGCGGAAGGACCCGGCCGAGCGTCACGCGTCGATGCTCGAGATCGTGAAGGCGCTCGACGCGGTGACGAGCGTGCGGCGATCACTCCCGCCGCCGCGTCGCCGCCGCGTCGCCGTCGCGGCGCTGCTCGGCGCGGTGGGCGCGACCGCGCTGCTCGGGTCGGGGCTCGCGTTGAAGCAGCATCACGGCGAGCGCGGTTCGTCGATGGCCTCGTCGTCGTCCTCCGCGCGGTCCACCGGTGCGGCGGCCGTGCCGACCAGCATGGTCGATCTTCCGCTCCCTCCGTCCACGCGCCCCGACGCGCTGCTGGCGCTCCGGCGCGCGCGCCAGGACCTCCACGACGGCAGCATCTACCGCGGCTCCGTCGAGCTGCGCACCGCGTCGCGCCTCGACGCGTCGCTCGTGACCTCGCTCATCACGCTGCTCGCGTGGGACGTGTGGCAGTCGCTCGTCGACCCGCACGCCTCCTTCACCTCGGCGCACCAGCTCCGCGCGAGCCTGTCGGACCGTGATCGCGGCCTCGTCGATGCGCTCGCGCCCGTGTACGGGACGGATCTCTCGGACGTCCCCGCCGCCGTGACCAAGCTGGTGGAGCTCGCGGCGCGCTTTCCCGGCGACAGCGAGCTACAGCTCATCACCGGCTACTGGCTCGCGAAGGCCGATCGCACGGCGGACGCGAACGCGGCGCTCGAGCGCGCGATGCTGATCGATCCGTCCTTCGCGGGCGCAGACTGGGTCCTCGCCAGGTTCACGACCGACCCGCAGCTTCAGGAGAAGTACGTCGACGAGTGCATCGGCCGGAGCCCCGCGGCCGCGTCGTGCGTCCGTTCGCTCGCGAGCATGCGTCAGGAGGCGGGCGACTGCGCGGCGATGGAGGTGCTGGCGAACAAGCTCGTCGCCATCGAGCCGGACTTCGAATGGTCGTACGTCTACGTCCTCAACGCCATCGTCGCGCGCGGCGCCGGTCGCGCGGAGACGCAGCCCGTGCTCAAGGCCATCACCGACTCGTTGCGCGCGCAGGCCCGCGCCGACGGAAAGCCCGACGGGGCCGACTCCGTGTGGCCGGCGCTCGTCGCGTTCCACTACGGCGCGTTCGACGAAGGCACGAAGCTCCTGTCTCGGCTCCCCGACGACCCGCGCGGCTGGCTCTCTCTCCAGACGGCGCTCGAGAGCGGCGACGCGCGCGCGGCAGCGACGGAGGCGCGCGCGTATGCGACGAGGCGCGGCATGCTGAGCGAGGGGAGCGCCACGACCGACGCGGTCGCTCTCCGCGTGCTCCGCGACGTCGCTCACGAGCCGCCCGCGGCGGTCGCGGCGCTCTCGGCCAAGTGGGGCGAGCAGGACGCGCGGTTCGATGGAGCCGCCTGGGCGCCGGTCGACGCGTTCATCCTGCGGGCGGGGCTCGCGGTGACGCCCGAGGGCGCGCGCGACGCCGTGGCCGGGGTCAACGCGAAGCTTCTGGCCGACGTCATCGCGTACCCGATGAACACCCTGACGACGAACCTCATCGTGGGGCAGGCGCTGTCGCTCGCGGGCCGGCTCGACGACGCCTTGCCGCTGCTCAGCTCGGCGAGCAACGCGTGCGGGCTCGCGCAGAGCGAGTCGTCGTTCACGTTCGCGCGCGTCGAGGCGCAGAAGGACCTCGCGGACCTGCTCGCGAAGAAGGGTGACACCGCGGGCGCCTGCGGCTGGCTCGGGAAGATCGTGGCGCAGTGGGGGAGGGCGACGCCGCGCTCCGTCACTGCCGAGGCAGCGAGGGCCGAGCGCAAGGCGCTTTCCTGCCGTAACTGAGCGGCCCGCGGAGCAGACCGGGATCTCTCGCACTGTGTGCGGGTGACGCCGCGGACCGACCGCGAACTCGACCTCGACCGCGAGCGCGACCGCGACCTCGACCGCGACCTCGACCGCGACCTCGACCGCGACCTCGACCTCGACCTCGACCTCGACCTCGACCTCGACCGCGACCTCGACCGCGAGCGCGAGCGCGACCCCGACCAGGGCTCGTTGGGCGGGTGAACGGCCGTGCGAGCCGAGTGTCTCTGCGAGAGGAGCGACGTCGCCGTGCCTCTTGCCGGGCGTCTCTGCGAGAGGAGCGACATCACCGTGCCTCTTGCCGGGCGTCTCTGCGAGAGGAGCGACGTCGCCGTCCCTCTTGCCGGGCGTCTCTGCGAGAGGAGCGACGTCGCCGTCCCTCTTGCCGGGCGTCTCTGCGAGAGGAGCGACGTCGCCGTCCCTCTTGCCGGGCGTCTCTGCAAGAGGAGCGACGTCGCCGAGCCTCTCGCCGCGCGTCTCTGCAAGAGGAGCGACGTCGCCGTACCTCTTGCCGGGCGTCTCTGCGAGAGGAGCGAGGTCGCCGTACCTCTTGCCGCGCGTCTCTGCGAGAGGAGCGACGTCGCCGAGCCTCTTGCCGGGCGTCTCTGCAAGAGGAGCGACGTCGCCGAGCCTCTCGCCGCGCGTCTCTGCGAGAGGAGCGACGTCGCCGAGCCTCTTGCCGGGCGTCTCTGTGAGAGGAGCGACGTCGCCGTGCCTCTCGCCGCGCGTCTTTGCGAGAGGAGCCGCCCTCTTTCCGCGGCGTTGGCGCGCCCTCGACCGGGCGCCCAAGTCGTTTTCGAGGCGCGCGCGTGTCTCCTCCGTTCGGCTGACCGCGTCGTTCAGAGAAGCGCAGAGATCCTCCGTCGATTCTCGCTTCACCGACGTTGCGACCGGTGAGGCCGCGTGAGTAGAGTCCGCCGCACGTCGCCCCGCCCTCGCTGGGCCACCCCATCCCCGGAGCTTCTGCATGACCGACACGGCTCATCCCACGCTGGGCGCACAGGCCGCCCGCCAGCTCGCAAACACCACCAAGACGCCGCCGCAGTGGGTCGGGGTCACGCCGCGCTGGCTCGTCAGCCTGCTGCCGTGGACGCCGGTCGAGGCAGGCACGTACCGCGTCAACAAGGTGAAGGAGGGCGCCGTCGAGATCGGCATCCAGTGCAGCCCCAGCGACGGCGACGTGCTTCCCGTCGCGGGCATCGACTACGAGGAGCAGCCGCGCGAGTACACGCTCAGCACGGTCACGACGACGCTCGAGGTGCAGACGCGCATCTCCGACCTCTATCGCAGCCCGATGGATCAGGTGCGCGAGCAGCTCAACGTCCTCATCGAGATGGTGAAGGAGCGCCAGGAGAGCGAGCTCGTCAACAACGAGAACTACGGCCTGCTCGCGAACGCCGCCCCGTCGATGCGCATCTCCACGCGCACGGGGGCGCCGACGCCCGACGACCTCGACGCCCTCATCGCGAAGGTCTGGAAGGAGCCGGCGTTCTTCCTCGCGCACCCCGAGGCGATCGCCGCGTTCGGTCGCGAGGCCACGCGCCGCGGTGTGCCGCCGCCCACGGTCACGCTCTTCGGCTCGCCCTTCCTCACGTGGCGCGGCCTCCCGCTCATCCCGTCCGACAAGCTGCGCGTGAACGGCGGGAAGACGAACATCCTCCTGATGCGCACCGGTGAGCGGAAGCGCGGCGTCGTCGGCCTCTTCCAGCCGGGCCTCCCGGGCGAAGCCAGCCCGAGCCTCTCGGTGCGCCTCATGGGCATCAACGAGCGCGGCGCGGCCGCGTACCTCATCTCGCTCTATTGCTCGGCGGCCGTCCTCACCGACGACGCGCTCGGCGTGCTCGAGAACGTCGATGTGACGCGCTTCCATGAGTACAAGTGAGCTGCCCGACGCCGGTGCTCTGCCGCTGACGGATCTCGCGGGGGCGATGACGCGCGAGATCGAGCGCGTCGCGAACGAGCTGTTCAAGGGCGGCGCCGCGCCTGCGTTGCCGAACGCTCTGAACGTCGGGGGAGGGGGAGCTTCGTCGGCAGTCACGGCGCCTCCCATCCCGGGCGTCGTGCATTCGCCGCCGATCGCGGCGACCCCGCCGCCACGCGAAGGCGACCTTCGCTCGATCCCGACGCAGCTCGCCTACGGTCTCGGGCTCTCTCCGCTCACGTTCATCCGGACGCCGGAGCCGTCGGACGATACGCCGTACTTCCTCGGCCTCGCGGGCCTCCCTACCGCGGCGCCCGCGTCGATCGGCGCGGGGTCCGTCACTCCGCCGATGCCGGGTGGTGTTCCTTCCGGCCCCGGCCTGACCCCGCCGATGCCCGCCGGCCTTCCGTCCGGCCTCGGCCTGACCCCGCCGATGCCGGGTGGCGTTCCGTCCGGCCTCGGCCTGAACCCGCCGATGCCGGGTGGCGTTCCGTCCGGCGTCGGCTCGACCCCGCCACTGCCCACGTCGCCCGGCGCAGACACCGCGGTGCCTTCGCTTCCCACGTCGGCAGATCCGGTCTCGGTGCCTGCTGTGGCACCGGCGGTCGCGGTCCCCGGCGGAGCCCCGTCGGCCACTCAGCCTTCGTACGCCTATGCCTTCGACCCCGAGCTCGTCCCCGAGCTGGGCGCGTCGGGCGGCATGTTCGACCCGAACGTCGTGAAGCGCGACTTCCCGATCCTGCGCGAGACCGTGCACGGGCGCCCGCTCGTGTGGCTCGACAACGCCGCCACGACGCAGAAGCCGAACGCCGTCATCGAGCGGCTAAAGACCTTCTACGAGCGCGAGAACTCCAACGTCCACCGCGCGGCGCACACTCTGGCCGCGCGCTCGACCGACGCGTACGAGTCGGCGCGCGAGAAGGTGCGGAGGTTCCTCAACGCCCCGTCTACCAAGAACATCGTCTTCGTGCGCGGCGCCACCGAGGGCATCAACCTCGTCGCGCAGAGCTGGGGCCGCAGGAACATCGAGCCCGGCGACGAGATCGTCATCACCTGGCTCGAGCACCACGCCAACATCGTCCCCTGGCAGCAGCTCGCCTCCGAGAAGAAGGCGCGCCTCAAGGTCGCTCCGGTCGACTCGCGCGGCCAGATCATCCTCGAGGAGTACGAGAAGCTCCTCGGGCAGCGCACGCGCATCGTCTCGTTGACGCAGGTCTCGAACGCCCTCGGCACGGTCACCCCTGCCCGCGAGATGGTCGAGATGGCGCACCGTCACGGCGCGGTCGTCCTGGTCGACGGCGCCCAGGCCGTGTCGCACATGCCGGTCGACGTGCAGGCGCTCGACGCCGACTTCTATGTCTTCTCCGGCCACAAGGTCTTCGCTCCCACCGGCATCGGCGCGCTCTACGGCAAGTCGGAGCTGCTCGAGACCATGCCCCCCTGGCAGGGCGGCGGGAACATGATCGCCGACGTCACCTTCGAGAAGACGGTCTATCAGCCCGCCCCCAGCCGCTTCGAAGCCGGGACCGGCAGCATCGGCGACGCGGTCGGGCTCGGCGCTGCCATCGACTACGTCACCTCGCTCGGGCTCGTGAACATCGAGCGCTACGAGCACGAGCTCCGTATCTATGCGGAAGAGCAGCTGGCCTGCGTTCCCGGGCTCACGATGATCGGGACCGCGCCGGAGAAGGCGGGCGTCCTCTCGTTCGTGCTCGACGGCGTCCGCACGGAGGACGTGGGCGGCATCCTCGACAAGGAGGGGATCGCGGTCCGCTCCGGTCACCACTGCGCCCAGCCCATCCTTCGCCGGTTCGGCCTCGAGGCCACCGTGCGTGCGTCCCTGGCCCCCTACAACACGCGGGAGGACATCGACATCCTCGTCCGTGCGCTCAAGCGCATCCAGGTCGGGCGTCCGCCGACGTAATAACGACGTCGGTATCCAATAAAGCGTCGCCGACCCCTTGAAGGAGGCGGGACGTTCATTATAGTGGAGGGATGATCCAGTCCCTGACCCCCCTCCAGGCACGTGAGCTCATCTCGAAGGGCGAGGTCGACGTGGTCGACGTGCGCGAGGCTGCGGAGTGGGCGACGGGGCACATCGCGGGGGCAAGACTCGTCCCGCTCGAGCTGCTGCGGACCATGCCGAAGGCGACGCTCAAGGCGAGCCCGGTGCTGTTCGTGTGCGCGGCCGGGGTGCGGAGCCAGACGGCGGCGCGGCTCGCGTCGCAGGTCGGGATCGAGACGATTTTCAGTCTCAGCGGAGGGACGCGCGCCTGGGTCAAGGCCGGCCTGGAGCTCGTGCACCCCGTGAACATCGCCGTCTAGAAGCCTGGCGTTCTTCGCCGATACCGGCGCGATCGCTTCGTCGGGAATCGTCTCCGTACAGGAGTACGGTTCCTCATCCCTCCTTGCGCTCGCTTGGTCTCGACGAAGACCGCCAGGCTTCTAGGGTCTCGCTTCGGGGAGCCGAGGCTTGGCGGGCGGCATTCGACTTGGCGTCGAATCGGACAGACTTGGCGTCGAACGGAACCGACTTGGAGTCGGATTGAATCGACCTGGAGTCGAACGGAATCGACTTGGAGTCGGATTGAATCGACCTGGAGTCGAATCGAATCGACCCTGACTCGAATCGAATCGACCTGGAGTCGAACGGAATCGACCTGGAGTCGAATCGAATCGACCTGGAGTCGACTGGAGCCGAAGCGTCGCGTTCTCGGATACTTGCGGGCCTTGGCTGACCCGACGCATCGAGCGTCGCGCGGCACCTCGAAACGATCTCAGGTGCAGCGAAGTTGGCCCCGTTCGCGGCGCTGTGGCTAGTGGCGATCACACACGCAGGCGCTCTCGACTTGCTGTGGACGCGCGAAGTCGAAGCAGCCACGTCGAGGACCGGAGCGAGGAGAAAGCGTCATGCAAGGCATCACGGAGAGCTGCAGCGTCTGCTCCCGGACCTACGAGGTTCAGTTCAAGTACCAGATGGAGGAGAGGGACGGCGGCTTCGTCTTCTTCTGCTCCCAGGCCTGCCAGAGCAAGCAGGCGCGCGGCGAGACGACCGACGGCGTGACGTGCGACGCGTGCAGCAAGCGCTTCGTCGTCGAGCTCGTGTCGCAGATGGTCAAATGCAAAGGAGGGCGCAAGTACGCCTGCTCCGATGCCTGCCGCACGCAGGTGCTCGCGGAGGTGAACGGCGCCCGGCTCGGCGCGCTCACGGCCCCCATCACGCTGCCGCCCGCGTCGATTCCCGCCCCTCCGGCTTCGGTGGCGCCCATCACGCTGCCTTCGCCCGTCGTCGCCGCGCAAGTCGCGACCGCGCCTGTCGCGAGCGTCCACGCGGTCGAGCGCAAGCGCATGGCGATCCACGGGCCACGTCGCCTCGCGATCTTCAATCACAAGGGCGGGACCGGCAAGACGACCACCTCCGTCAGCATCGCGGCCGGCCTCGCCAACCGCGGCGCGCGCGTGTTGCTCGTCGACACCGACTCGCAGGGGAACGTCGCGGTCTCGCTCGGCGTGAAGGCGGAGCGCTCGCTCTACCACGTGCTCGTGATGGGGCTGAAGGCGGAGTCCGCCGTCGTCAACGTGCGCCCGAACCTCGATCTCATCGTCTCGAACGAGACCCTCGCGGCCGCGGAGCTCTACCTCGCGGGGAGGCAGAACCGCGATCGCGTGCTCCGTGATCGCCTGTCGCCGCTGTTCGACGCGTACGACGTCGTCGTCCTCGACTGCTCGCCGTCCCTCTCGCTCATGAACCAGAACGCGCTCGTCACCTGCGACGGCGTCCTCGTCCCCGTGGCTTGCGACTTCCTGTCGCTCGTCGGCGTCCGGCAGGTCATCAAGACCGTGAAGAACGTCAACACGCTGCTTCACCACCCCGTCCAGATCTACGGAGTCCTCCCCACGTTCTACGACGGTCGCGCGCGCATCTGCCGCGACGCGGTCGAGACGATGAAGGAGCACTTCGCCGATCGCTGCCTCGCGCCCATCCGCTCCACGATCAAGATCAAGGAAGCGCCGGCGCAGGGGAAGACGATCTTCGAGTACGCGGCCGACTCGCACGCGGCGGTCGACTACCTGCGAGTCGTCGATCGCATCGTGTCGGGCGCGCAGGCGCCGGCGACGGAAGACGAGAGCGTCGAGCACGACGACGCGAAGGCGAGCGCGTGATGCGACGCCAGGTGAGTTCGCAATGCTTCAGCAGCTTCGGAGGTCAGTGATGGCGCGGGATGAAGGCATGGGGCAAGCGGCATCGCGGCTGCTCGACAAGGACGAGGTCGAGGGGGTGCTCTCGGGGAGCTTCTACACGCCGAGGGTGGACGGGGAAGGCGCGATGTTGACGCCGCGCACCTCGACTGCGGCCGAGAAGCCGACTCACTACAAGGTCATCTGCATCTCGCTCTACACGAGAGACCTCGATCGCCTCGACGGGCTCGTCGACGAGCTGAAGGCGAGGGGCATCACGAAGGCCAATCGCAGCGCGCTCATCCGGGCTGCGCTCGATCAGGTCGACCTCGACAAAGTCCCTCGCGGGATGTGACCCGGACGATGATCTTCCGATCTTCCTGTTCACTCCCTCCTCTTGACGGGTGACAGGCCGTTCCAGAAGGCTTCGAGCTCGGTCGGCCACGGGGCGATGACCTCCACGCGCTTGCCCGTCGTCGGGTGCGCGAACGCGATGCGACGCGCGTGCAGCGCGTGCCTCGGCAGCTCGAGGAGCTCGAGGTCGTCGGCCGTCAGCTCGTTGTCGGCGTTGCGCGTGAAGCACCCTTCGTCGGGGCCGTAGAGCTTGTCGCCGACGATGGGCGCGCCGAGCGTCGCCAGGTGCACGCGGATCTGGTGCTGCCTGCCGGTCTCGAGGTCGCACAGCACGCGCGCGTAGGTCCGGTCGCTGCCGTCTCGCTTGCTGGCCGTCTCGATGACGTCGAACCACGTCGCGGCGTGCATCGCGTCGGGCAGCTGGCCGATGCGCATCTTCACCTTGATGGGGTTGTCGGGATCGAGCTCGAGGCTCCTCGAGTAGCGGAAGCGCCCGTGCGGAGGCGCCGTCGACTGGGACGGGTCGCTCGGCAGGCCCCACGTGATGGCGCCGTAGCCCTTCTCGACCCCGTCGCGCAGCTCGAACTGGCGCTTCACGTGGCGGTCGGCCGCCGCCGACTTCGCGAGGATGAGCGTACCGCTCGTCTCGCGGTCGATCCGGTGCACGAGCGAGAGGAACGCGCCGGGTCGCGCGTCGAGCAGGACGCGGATGACGGTGTTCTTGAAGTATCGCGCCGTCGGGTGGACGGGGATGTTCGCGGGCTTGTCGACGACGAGCAGGTCATCGTCTTCGTAGAGCGTCGGGATGTCGGTCGGGACGGGGGTCTCGTCCCACGGGGGTCGCCACAGGAGAATGTGCTGCTCGGCCTGCACGCGGTCGTTCTTCCGCAGCGGGCGCCCGTCGGGTCCGTAGGCGCTGCCGCGCAGGATCACCTGGGTCCGCGTGCGGCTCGTGCGCCGTAGCTGACTCTGGAGGAACACGTCGAGCCGCTGCCCCGCGACCTCCGGCGGCACACGGAAGACGCTCACCACCGACCCCTCGGCGATGCCCTCCGGGCGCACGAAGGTCTGCTCCGAAGCGCGCAGACGTGTCATCCAGCTGCACGCTTTATGGCACGGCGCGGGAAGCCGCATGGTAAAAACCCCGCCATATGGATATCCTCTTCGTCGCGACCGAGCTGTGGCCGTACGTCAAAGTAGGCGGGCTCGCGGACGTGACCGCGTCCCTCACGAAGGCCCTGCGCGGCCTCGGCCACAAGGTGACGCTCGTGCTTCCGCGCTTCCCCGAGCTCGAGGCGAGCGGCCTCCTCGTGGCCCGTCGCCTCACTCCGCTGAAGATCACGCTGGACCGACCCATCGAGGTCACGGTCTACGACGGTCGCCTCGCTTCGCAGGTCGATCTGATCCTGGTCGACGCGACCGACGCGACCGAGCCAGGCAAGCCCGGCAAGAGCCTCTTCGACCGCCCGGCCGTCTACGGTGAGCGCGGGGAGGACTATCCCGACAACCCGCAGCGCTTCGCCATCCTGTCGCGCGCCGCCGCCGAGATCGCTCGCCAGCGCGCCGAGACGCGGACGCCCTTCGACGTCGTGCACTGCCACGACTGGCCGACCGCGCTGGTGCCGGCCTTCCTCAAGATGCTCAGCAAGGAGACCCCGGCGCTCGCGGCCACGCGCAGCGTCCTGACGCTGCACAACCTCTCGCACCAGGGGGTCTTCCCGAAGGAGATCCTCCCGTCGCTCGGCCTCGACTGGGACGCGTTCGCCATGAACGGGATCGAGTTCTACGGAGCGCTCAACGTCCTGAAGCACGGCATCCTCACGGCCGACATGATCACGACGGTGAGCGACACCTACGCCCGCGACATCCAGACCGAGGCGTACGGCGCGAGGCTCGACGGCGTGCTGCGCTCGAGGGCCTCGTCGCTCGTCGGCATCCTGAACGGTGTCGACTACGGCGTGTGGAACCCGGCGACCGACGCCGCGCTGCCGACCCGCTACGACGCTCACGACCTCCACGGGAAGACGCGCTGTCGCGGCGCCCTCCAGCGGGAGCTCGGCCTGCCGCTCGACTCGAGCGCGCCGCTGGTCGCGACCCTCGGGCGGCTCGAGGAGCAGAAGGGGACCGACGCGCTCGTCCCTGCGATCGAGAAGCTGCTGCGGGCGACCGACGCGCAGTTCGTCGTCGCGGGGGACGGCGACCCGCGCATCGTCGAGAAGCTCGAGGCGCTCGTGAAGGCGTCGCAGGGTCGCGTCGCCTTCGTGCGCGCACCGAGCGACGTCGTCGTTCACCGCATCTACGCGGGCGCCGACATCGTGGTCGTGCCAAGTCGCTACGAGCCGTGCGGTCTCGCACAGATGTGCGCGCAGCGCTACGGCGCGGTGCCGGTGGTGAACTCGACGGGTGGCCTCAGGGACACCATCGTCGACTGCGACGCGAAGCTCGAAACCGGGACGGGGTTCCTGTTCGAGGGGGTCACGCCAGGCAACATCGTCGCCGCGGTCGAGCGCGCGATCGCCTCGCGCGGGACGCACGGCGCCCACGGGTGGCCTCAGCTGGTGAAGCGCATCATGCGTATCGACCGTGGGTGGGAGCGGCCGGCGCGACGCTACGAGCAGGTCTATCGGTCCCTCGCGCAGTAGCGCACTTCATCCGAGCGAGCGGAGCGTTCTCGCCATCCACGAGGTGCGGAGCGCGACGCGCGAGAGCACGATCGCCTGGTGCAGCACCGCCAGCGTAACGAGCGCGAGCGCGCCGTGCCTGTGCGCGCGCGCCGTCACCGCGAGCCCCATCGCGACGGGGAGCAGCGACGCGAGCAGCCGCCACGCGTACGACCAGGACAAGAGGCCCGGATGCCTCGCGCACGCCGCGAGGCTCGCGAGCAGCGCGCCCTGCGCGGACTCCCTTCGCTGGACGACGGCCGCGCGAGCGACGTCTCCCGCGATGCCCGCGCCTCCTGCCATGACGACGCCTGCGACGACGATCGCGACGCACAGCTTGCCGGCGAGAGCCTCGCCGAGCCGGGGGGTCGCGGCGGGCGAGACCCAAGTTGCGAGCGCCGCGGACGCGAGGACGAGGGTGGCCTCGACCGCGAGGGTGAGGCACGCGATCGCGATCATCGCGGGCAGGGCTGCGAGCGCGCAGGCGAGCGCGTCGCGTGCGCCAGGTGCGCGGCGGTCCCGGGTGACGAACGCGAGCTCGGCGAGGACGGCGGCGGACGGCAGGAGCCCGCCGAAGTGCGCGGCGAGCGCGACGAAGACGAGCGTCGAGAAGATGGGTCCGGCAGCCGCGGCGGAGTGGCGGAGGAGGTCGAGCAGCTCCAGCCCGCCTGCGGAGAAGAGCGGCAGGTCACCGTCGGGATGTCTCGCGTAAGCGGCGCCGGCGACCGACGCCACCTGCGAGCCGAGCAGGAGGCCGAGCGTCGCTTCCCACACCCACAGCGCGAGGACCGCGCGCGGTTGTCGTCGCGCGAAGATGCTCGTGGATCGAAGCCGCAGGAGACCGCTCATGGCGCGAGCGCCTCGACGAGCAGCTCGGCCCAGTACGTCGCGCGCTCGAGCACGTGCTTCGCGCCGCGGGGCTCGGCGTCGGCGGTGCTCGCGTGGTTGTTCGTGAGATCGTCGTCGAGGAGCACGGTGTGGTCCGGATCGACGACGGCGCTCTCGAGCGCGGACGTGCCGTGATAGGGGAGCCGCGTCTCGCCGCGGCCGTCCCACGGGATACGCCGCTTGCTGCCGTCGGCGAGGGTGAGCTCCACGTCGACCGGAAAGCTCAGCGTGCCGCGGTGACGGACGAGCACCCAGCCATCGAAGTCGGCAGGCGCCGGTGTCGCCGTCCGGACCGTCTCGCGCTTCCCCTCGCGGTCGAAGATGCCGCGTGGCTCCGAGCTCGGATGGCACGCGACGTCGACGACGCTGTAGTCGACCCATCCCCGGTCGAAGAGCGCGCGGCGCAGCATCGCCGCCGCTTCATCGCCCATTCCGCGCTCGAAGCTGCGAATGAAGTCCTCCGGTCCGGGATGCTGGAAGCGAAAGGCGCGCGCATAGCCGCCGAGGCTGCGTGACATCGCGTCGTCCCCGTACACGCGCCGCAGCGTCTCGAGGATCGTCGCCGTCCGCTGGTACACGAGCGCGCTGTACGAGCCTCCGGTCGCGAACGCGTAGGCAGGCTGCGCGACCTTTGCGTCGTGCTCCGCCGCGTTCGCGAAGACCGCCTGGAACGCCTGGTCGCTGATCGTGAGGCCTGGCGCCGACGCCGCCGACCCCGGGCCGAACATGGCGCGCAGCGCGTCGGCCTCGGCGTAGGAGTTGACCCCCTCGTCGAGGAACGGCCAGAGCACCTCGTTCGAGCCGAGCAGGCCGTAGAAGTACTGGTGCCCCAGCTCGTGCACCGTCGTCAGCTCGACGAGCCGCGTGAACGGCGTGCCGTACCAGGGGCCGCCGGTCGTGATGAGCGTCGGGTACTCCATGCCGCCCGCCTCGGACGCCGCCTCGGGCGGGTGGACGAGCGTGAGCAGGCTGTACGGATATCGGCCGTATCGCTCTTCGAAGTAAGGAAGCGCGAACCGCACCGACGCGAGCTCCTTCTCGGCGTCGACTCCGAAGCCCTCGGGGTAGAGGACGCGCACGGCGACGCCGCCGATCGTCTCGTCGCGCACCTGGAACCGATCCCACGCGGTCCACGCGAAGTCGTGAATGTCGCTCTGGAGGTGGCGTTCGATGAGCCTGCCTCCTTCACGACGCGCTTCGACGAGCGGGCCGGTCGCACCGATCACGAAGCCGTCGGGGACGTCGAGCGTGACGTCGTACGTCCCGAAGTCGGCGTAGAACTCGGCGAGGTGGTGGAACTGGAAGTGGGCCCAGCTGCCGTCCGGCTCGACGCGTGCGAGCTTCGGGAACCACTGGCCGATGAAGTGGAAGGAGCCGCTGTAGCCGGTGCGCTCGACGACGGTCGGGAGCTTGTCGTCCCACGTCGCATCGAGCGTGATCGTCTCGCCGGGCAGCACGTCACGCGGCAGTCGCACCCGGGCGTCGGTCTCGTCGTCGCGCGTGAACGCGTCGTTCGCGTCGTCCGTCGTTCGCTGGTCGCGTGTGGGGGCGACCTCGAGGCTCGGGAGCAGGTCGGTCGAGCCGTCGTCGGGAGCGCTGGCGGGGTCGCGCCGGAGCGAGAGTCGGGTGAGATCGATCGTCCCCCAGTCGGTGAAGGGCGCCGAGCCGCGAAAGCCCGCCGCCGGCTCGCGGAGGAAGGTCGAACGCTCGTTCTTGAACGCGTTCAGGTAGAGGTGCAACCAGAGCTCGTGGAGCGGTGCGTCGCTCGTGTTCCGGAAGCGGATCGAGCCCTCGCCGTGGACGGTGTGCGCGACCGGGTCGAGCCGCGCTCGGAGGGTGTAGTCGACGATGTCGTCGGCGTGCTCACGCAGCGGCGGGTCTCCGGACGCGGTCGGCGTTCGCGGGAGTGTTGGCGCGTCGGGAGCGCTCGCGTGCGAGACGGCCTCGCCGGATAGCGCGACGGGCACGGCGAGCGCGAGGGCGACCGTGCGGGCGCGCAGCATCGCGGCCACCGTACCTCTCTTCCGTGCTTCCCGCTCGTCGCCGTGACCGGGTATCTTCCCTGACCATGTTCGCCACACGCCCGTCTCGGTCGCTCTCGCTCGTTCACCTCGCCGTCGCCGTCGCGATCCCCGTCACGACCCTTGGCACGCTCGCGGCTTGCGGGCCTGCGGCACCTGCGAAGACCGCCGACGCCCCGTCGGCGGTGGCCGACAGTCAGGTCCAGCTGCACGACCTGAACGCGGCCGAGTCGACCCAGATGCTCGCGCCGGTCTCGAAGGACGGCGTGAAGGACTACTCCGGCGTCGTGAAGATCGAGACGCTGCCGGAAGGGATTCACATCATGATCAACGCGACCGACGACGACGTCGACAACGGCGTGCTCGGCTCCGACGTGAAGAAGCGCGACGCGGTCATCGTCTACCCGAAGGGGAAGGGGACGAAGGAGACGATCGAGGTGCCCCTGATGAAGACCGCGACCGGCTACGTGGGGGACAAGATCGTGCTCTTCGATCAGTTCGACAAGCTGTCCGACGAGGGGACGAAGATCGACGTCGCCATCTTCGACCACGACAAGGGCGGGGGCGACAGCGAGGAGATGCACCTGTCGGTCCGCATCAGCACGGGAAAGAGCTGCGAGAAGGCCCAGGACGAGAACCCGCAGGTGCTCGACATGCGCGGCGGCGGCCACGGCTCCGTCGACCTCACCGCAGCGCAGCTCGGAGCGCCCCTCCAGTCGGGTCAGTTCATGGCGAGCTGCGGCCTCGCGTCGAGCGCACACGCCGACATCTGCGTCGCCGTGAAGCAAGGCAAGCCGCTCGGCGTTTCGGTCGCTGTCACTCCGAAGAACAACCAGGTCGCGACGTGCATCGACCGCGCGACCCGCAAGGTGCGCTTTCCGGCGAGCGACAAGCTCGACGTGGTGAAAGAGAAGTTCTGACGGCCGACGCGGTCCGGCCGTCTCGCCGCATCAGCCGGGCGGCGTCTTCGCGGCGTCGGCATAGCTGACGTTGCCGGCGTCGTTGCTCACGACAGGGCCGCAGCACACGTAGTTCTCGCCACCCGGAGCGTTGCTCAAGGGGCAGGCGTCGGACGGGTCGGCGATGAGGATGATGTCCGAACCGCTCGGGCAGGTGGGGCCGACCTGGCACGTGCCGTTCTTCAGGCCGTTGACGCCGCACGCTTCGTTGTCCGTTCCGCACGCACCGAGCCACACGAGGAGGACGAACGACGTCAGGGATGCCGCGACGGCGTGCCTGGCAAGAGGGGCGAGACGGACGAGACGGGACGAATTCATGGCGCGCATTCTGCCCGCGGTCGTTGCTCCACGACAAGCGCGTAATGAAAGGGGGCACGAGGTGGGCGCGCAAGAGAGCCGCGACGCGCCGTTTGCGCCTGGCGCAACCTCGGCGGCGCGTGGAGATCGGCGACCTCTGCTGCTCGATTCGCGCTCGCCCATCATCCGCGTGGTGGTACCCTGTTCGCACCGGCATGGAAATCAAGCAGCAGCTAAAGATGAGCCAGCAGCTCGTGATGACGCCGCAGCTTCAGCAGGCGATTCGCCTGCTCCAGCTTTCGCGTGTCGAGCTGATCGACGAGATCCGGAAGGAGCTCGACGCGAACCCGGTGCTCGCTGACGACGAGGTCGACCCGCGCGCCCGCATCAAGACGCAGGTGGGCGCAGCCGAATCGGACCCTGCAGCGCAGCTCGCCGCGGGTGATGCGCGGATCGAGCGCATCGAGATGGCCGAGCGATCGGTCGACCCGGAACGACGCACCGAGGAGAAGCGTGCCCAGGACATCGACTGGGAGCAGTTCCTCGAGAACCGCGCCGCCCAGCAGCCGACCCCTGGCGGAAGGAGCGGCTTCGACGAGCTCCCGCCCATCGAGGCGAACCTCACGAAGCAGGCGTCGCTCGTCGACCATCTGCGCTGGCAGCTGCAGCTGAGCGACTTCAACGAGTCCGAGCGGAACTTCGCGGAGCTCGTGCTCGGCAACCTCGACGACAAGGGCTACCTCGACCTCAAAGGAGTCGAGCGCGAGAACGGCGAGCGGACGCCGGACATCACGCTCGAAGAGATGGCCACCGAGGTCGGGCTCGATCCGGAGGACGCCCCGGAGGTCCTTCGCATGATGCAGGAGTTCGATCCCGTCGGCTGCTGCTCGCGCGATCTCCAGGAGTGCCTACGCGTGCAGGCCGAGGTCTACGGCTGCGAGGACCTCGAGATCACCATCATCGACAAGCACCTCCACAACCTGGAGAAGCACAACTTCCAGGCGATCGCGAAGGACCTCAAGATCCCGGTCGAGGAGGTCTACGAGGCGGTCAAGGAGATCCAGAAGCTCGAGAGCCGCCCCGCCCGGAACTTCAGCGAGCAGGACGACAAGAGCATCGCGATCACGCCCGACGTCTACATCGTCAAGGACGAGGACAAGTTCATCGTCACCGACAACGACCGCGGCGTGCAGCGGCTCTACATCAACGACTCGCTCACCAAGCAGCTCCTGAAGGACCCGGGCGCGAAGGAGTTCATCGGCGAGAAGCTGCGCAACGCGCAGTGGTTGATCCGCGCGATCGAGCAGCGACGGAAGACCATCATCCGCGTCACCGAGTGCATCGTCGAGAAGCAGCGCGAGTTCTTCGAGAAGGGGGTCGCGTTCCTCAAGCCGATGATCCTCCGCGACATCGCCGAGGCCGTGAGCATGCACGAGTCGACGATCAGCCGCGTCACGACCAACAAGTACGTCCACACGCCGCAAGGGCTGTTCGAGCTGAAGTACTTCTTCAACTCGTCCATCCGCCGCACTAGCGAGGACGACATCGCCAGCGAGAGCGTGAAACAGGCCATTCGCAAGATCATCGAGGCGGAGGACAAGTCCGACCCGATGAGCGATCAGGCCATCGTCGAGATTCTCGCCAAGCAGCACGGCATCGAGATCGCGCGCCGCACGGTCGCGAAGTATCGGGAGATGCTCGGCATCCTCGCGTCGAGCAAGCGGAAGAAGCTGTTCTGACGACGACAGCGGTCTGACGCTATCGGCCATGGCGTGAAGCTTCGACCGCGGAGCGTGATGCGTGGCTACGGCCGGACTCCGAGAACCGGGCGGACCGACGGCTTGCAGCTGCCGTCGTAGGCTTTCAGGGATAGCCGCCGGTCGGGCAGGCCGTGCGGCTCAGCCATGCATCGGGCGGGCCATGAAAAAGGCTATCGGGTGACGCTTTTGTGAAAGGATCTTCGTGCGAGATCGTTATCTTCAACATAGTGACTGAGAAGCAGTGTCCCAACCTTCTCGCTGAACCGATGCGGTCGACGCCCACGCGTGCCCTCCCGAAGCCCCGCTCTCTGCCTTCTTCGGAGCGCGCGCGCCCCGAAGCGTCAGTGAACCGGAGTGGACGGAATCCAGCTCGCTGGGCGGAGTCCACGTAGGTCCACGAGGACCGGAGGTCCGAGTGAACATCGCGATCACGTTCCGTCAGATGGAAGCAACCGAGGCGGTCAAGGTTTACGCGACAGAGAAGGTAGCGAAGATTCAAAAGTTTCTGCGGCAGCCAATGAAGACGCAAGTCACGCTCAGCTGCCAGCACCAGATTCACCGGGCCGAGGCCGACATCAGCGCTGGCGGCGAGCACTATCACGCACACGAGCAGTCCGAGGATATGTACGCGTCCATCGATCGCGTCGTCGACAAGCTCGAACGGCAGGTGCGCGCCGCGCGCGAGGTGGCTACCGCGAACCACAAGGGTGCAGAGCGGGCGTCGGACCGACTGCTCCCGCAGAGCGACGAGTAGTCGGTCGCTTTCGAGCGGTTAGAGTTGAGCGAATCGGCCGCCGCGGAAGGTGGCTTCGAGCAGCTGGTCTACACGCTGCCGTAGCTCTCCCGCGCGGCCGTCGGCCGAGGTGACGAGCGCCGTCTTGATCTCGTTCAGCGCCTTGAGCTGGCTGAAGAGCTGCACGTCGCTCAGCCCACCGCCACCGGTCAGCACCTGACGTACGCGGTCGATCTCGGCCGCGAGCGCCTCGATGCCGATGCCCATGGTGCCGACGCGCCGCGCCGCCGGGTGGTCGCGGTAGTGCGCCTCGAGGACGGGTGAGATGAGCGAGTCGAGGATCGCCGCCTGGTCCTCGTTGTTCCAGATGTGCTTCAAGATGAAGAAGTCGCTGGCGTCGGGGGAGGCGCGGCCATCGAGGAACGCGCTCGCTGCGAAGAGCTTAAGGAGCTTCACCACGCGACGGTCCGACACGCTGATCCCCTCGGCGCGGATCTGGAAGACGAGCCCCTTGTAGGCCGCGAAGAACTCCTCCTTGAACGTCGTCCGCTGCCCGAACGTCCGGTGAAGCTCCGCGACCTCGCTCGCATGCACGAGCGCCACGACCTTGTCCTCCTTCTGCCCCGCCACCTCGTTCGCGAGCCCGCGCGCGAGGAGATCCTGGAAGTGGTAGGCGTCCAGATTGTCCGACCGGATTCGCAGAAGGAAGCGGTCGAACACGGCGCCGAGGTTGTCATCGGTAGGCACCTCGTTCGACGCGCCGAACGCCGACAGCAGCGGCGACTTCATCACGCGTCCGCCGCTCGTGTAGCGACGTTCGTTGAGGAGCGTGAGGAGCGCGTTGAGGATCGCCGAGTTGCTCTTGAAGACCTCGTCGAGGAAGACAATCTCGGCGTCCGGGAGCATCCCCTCTGTGCGCCGCTCGTAGCGCCCCTCCCGGAACGCCGCGAGGTCGACCGGTCCGAAGATCTCGTTCGGCTCCGTGAAGCGCGTGAGGAGGTACTCGAAATAGCGAGCGTCGAGGAGGCGAGCGAACGTGCGGAGGAGCGCGCTCTTCGCCGTGCCGGGAGGGCCGATGAGGACGGCATGCTCGCCTGCAAGCGTCGCGATCAGGAGGAGCCGGATGACCTCGTCCTTGCCGAGGAAGCTGTGCTCGAGCGACTGCGCCAGCAGCGCGAGGCGGGTCGCGAGCGGCTGCGCGCCGACGGGGAGCCTGGACGAAGTGGGGCCGTCGGGGGTCATTGCTTCACCGACGGGGCGACGAGGTCACCGTAGGCGTCGCGCGCCTCGACAGCTCCGAGGTGGAGAGGCTCGAACGACGCCTCGAGCTTCGCGCGATCGCCGACGACGATGACGCGCAACGTCTTCGGGTGCAGGTGCGCGCGCGCCGCCTTCCTCACGTCGTCGGCGGACACCTTGTCGATGCGGACGGGCCAGGTCGCATACTCGTCGAGCGGCCTCTTGTAGACGACGAGGTTGGCGAGGGCCTCGGTGACCGACTCGACCCCCTCGAACTCCGCGGGCAGACCGAGCTTCAGCGACTCCTTCGCTCCCGCGAGCTCCTCTGGTGAGACGAGCTCGTCCTGGATCGCTCGAGCCTCCCTGAAGAGCTCCCCGATCGACGCCGCGGTCGTGTCCGCCTTGACGTTCGCGCCTGCGACGAACGGCCCAGCGCCGTGGCGCTTGTCGAAGCGTGACGAGGCTCCGTACGCATAAGCGTGGGCCTCGCGCAGGTTCATGTTGATGCGGCTCGAGAACATCCCGCCGAAGATCGTATTCATCACGGTCAGCGCGTCGCGGTCGGGCGCGTTGGCAGCGACGCCCACCTCGGCGAGGCGGACCACCGACTGCACCGCGCCCGGCTTATCGACGACGACGAGGCGGTGCGCGTCCTTGCCGGTCTGTGGGCTCACCGGCGCGGCCTCGCGCGCACGCTGCGACGGTGCTGCGACGGGCCACGCCCCGAACGCCGCCTCGAGCTTCGTGTCGAGCGCGTCGCCACTCACGTCGCCGGCGACGACGATCGCCGTCGTCTTCGGGTCGAACAACACGGCGTGAGCGCGCACGAGATCGAGCCGATCGACCTTCGCGATGTCCTCTGGCTCACCGGAGAGCGAATGGCCGTACGGGTGGGCGCGCCCGTACAGGGCGGCCGCGGTCGCGTTCGACGCCATCGAGCCAGGGCTGTTCTTCTCCTGCTGCGCGGCCGCGAGACGGCGGGCGCGGAGCCGCTCGAGCTCCTCGGTCGGGAAGGTCGGATGGAGCACCACGTCGGCCAGGAGGCCGAGCGCGGCGTCGAGCTTCTCGGTCGTCACCTTGATGGACGCGCCGCCGGAGTCCCACCCGACCCACGTCGCGTGGTTCGCGCCGAGATGCTCGTAGGCGTCGCTGATCTGGAGGGCGCTCCTCGTGGTCGTGCCCTGCTCGAGCATCGCGCCCGCGAGCGACGCAGCTCCAGCCGGCGCACGCACGTCGCCGGCGCCGCCGCTCGTGACCACGCGCACGGAGACGATCGGCAGGTCATGACGCTCGACGAGCAGCACGCGCACGCCGTTCTTCAGATGCAGCTCCGTGATCTTGGGCGCCACGAACACCACGGCGGGGCCCGCTGCGGGCGGCGCCTGGCGGAACGGTGCGTCAGGGGTGATGCGAACGGGCGGAGCCGCGCTGGCGACCGGCGCGGACGCAGACGGAGCCGCGGCTCGCACCGGCGTCGCGGGCGGCGGAGCTTCGCTCTCGCACGCGGTCAGCACGACCACGGCGAGCGCCACCGAGGCCCGCCTCATCGGCCACCTCCCGCGACGACCGGAGTGGCAGCTGGCGGAGGCGTGGTCGACGCGCGGAGCACCCCGCAGACGGGTGCGTCCTTGTCGGGCGTGACGATGGTCACGATGCGACGATCGAGCGGAAGATACTGTCGCACCGCGTCGCCGACCGTGGTCGTCGTCGCGAGCGCATAACGTTCGAGGTCTTTCGGCAGGTACGCCGGGTCGTGCGCGAGCTGGTTGTATGAGTTGATGACGTTCGCGCGCGCGGAATCTGCCTCCAGCCCGAAGATAGCCTCCGTGACGACCGCCGTCTTGGCGTTCGCCAGCTCGTCGTCGGTCACTCCGTGCGCCGCCAGTCGAGTCACCTCGTCGTCGATCGCGGCGAGGAGCTCCTTCGCCGTGTGCCCGGGCTGCGCCGTCGCGACGATCATGAAGCGCGAGCCGAGCTGCTGCGACTCCTCGTAGGCAGACACGCTCTGAGCGATCTGCATGTCGTAGACGAGGCGCTTGTAGAGCCGGCTCGTCTTGCCCTCGGTGAGTACGTGGGCGGCGAGGTCGAGCTGCCCGTCGCCAGGCTTGAAGATCGGTGGCGTGGGCCACGTCAGGTACACGCGAGGCAGCTCGACTCCAGCGGCGACCTCGAGCGTCACCTGGCCCGGAACGGTCACTGCGGGCGGGTCGTTCCACTTCGAGCGATCGGGAACGACCCCGGCAGGGATCGGCCCGAAGTACTTCTCGGCGAGCGCGACGGCGGCACCCGCGTCGATATCCCCGGCGATGACGAGGCTCGCGTTGTTGGGCACGTACCAGGTCCGGAAGAAGGCCTTCACGTCGTCGAGCGTGGCCGCGTCGAGGTCCGCGGGCGTGCCGATCGTAGTGAGGTGGTACGGGTGCGCGTCGGGGTATAGCGCCGCGCGCGTGAACGAGTCGACCATGCCGTAGGGGGCGTTCTCGTACGATTGTCGCCGCTCGTTCTTCACGACGTCGCGCTGGCTCGCGAACGTGGCCTGGTCGACGTGGTCCAGGAGAAAGCCCATGCGGTCGCTCTCGAGCCAGAGCGCGAGCTCCACCCGGTTCTTCGGGACGGTCTCGAAGTAGTTCGTCCTGTCGAAGCTCGTGGTTCCGTTGATGGACGTCGCACCAGCCCGCTCGAGGTCTCGGAAGTACGTGTCCTCCGGGACGTGCTTGCTCCCCTGGAACATCACGTGCTCGAACAGGTGCGCGAACCCGTTCTTGCCTGCGGGCTCGTCTTTCGAGCCGACGTGGTACCAGAGGTTGACGGTCACGATGGGTGTGCGGTGATCCTCGTGGACGATGACCTCGAGCCCGTTCGCGAGACTGGCCTTCTGAACGGGAAGCGTGAGCCCGCGCGTCGGCTCGCCCGCCATTACGGGGGCGGCGACGAGGGCCGGGACGACCGCGAGCGTGGCGAGGAGGAGGGACACGCAACGGCTCCGTGACAGGTCACCGAGAAAGCAAAAGCCCATGAAGTCTCCCTAACGCGGCGCAGCTTACGTTAGAAGCGGAAGCGTCCCCACGCATTCTCCCTCCGGAACCACCTTGCTCGCCGCGCTGCTCGTCGCCTTCATCCTTAGCTTCGTGGCCTCGATGCCGATCGCGGGCCCGATCGCCGTGATTGTCGTCTCCAAGGGGCTCGACAACCAGGCGCGCTCTGGCCTCTTCATCGCGATCGGGGCCGCGGTCGCCGAAGCGATCTACGCCGGGCTGGCGTTCCTCGGCATCACCGCGATGATTCAGCGGTTTCCGCTGCTGCTCCCGATCTCGCGCCTCTTCGGATGTCTCATCCTGCTCGCCCTCGGTGTGTACTTCCTCGTTCGCAAAGAGAAGCCTGAGACGCCCGCGCAAGACGACGCGGGGAAGGCGGCCGCGAAGGCGACCGATGTCGGCAGCGCATTCCTCGGCTTCAGCGTCACGGCGCTGAACCCCACCCTCATCGTCACCTGGACGGGAGCCGTGAGCGCCGTGCATGCCGCGCACCTGCTCCGCGTCCACGAGCTCGACGCGCTGCCGTTTGCGGCGGGGGTGCTCCTCGGTATCGTGACGTGGTTCGCGACCTGCCTCTGGCTCCTGGCGCGCTTCAAGAAGACCGTGCGACCCGCGTCGGTGGCGCGAGTCATCAAGGGAATGGGCGTCATCCTGATCCTATCCGGCATCGGCTTCGGGGTACGCACCGTGCTCCAGTGGCACGCTGGGCCGTGACCGATACAGCCGCACGGCGCGACGCGAATTGGCGTTCGCGGCCGACGGCGTAAGCGACCCACGAATCCGCGCCTTTCCGTGCCTGCGCGCGCTGGCCTCTTCCTTGCTCCGTCGGGGGTATGGCCACACGAGCGCTCGAGCCGCGTATGCAATGGCACAGTCCTCGCGAGGCGGGGGAGCTTGCAGGCGCGCAGGCGCCCGGTGCGCACCGGACTCTGGAGGAGCTCCTTCGCCTTCTCCGCGCGGGGCTCGCGGGTGCCGCCGCCACTCTCGTCGACCTCGGGGTCCTCTCCGTGCTGGTCTCCGCGCTCCACGTGAACCCTCGCGTTGCGAGCCTTCCGGCGCTGGTGCTCGGTGGCGTAGCGAACTTCCTGGGCAATCGACACTTCGCGTTCCGCGCGGCGGCCGGGTCGCTCGCGACGCAGGCGCTGCTCTACTCCGCGGTCGAGCTCGTCGCGCTCGCGCTCAATGGCGCGCTGTTCGAGCTCGTGCTCCGCACGCACCCGGAGACCGCGCATGCGTATCCGCTCGTGCGCCTCGCGACGAGCCACCTCGTGTTCCTGTGCTGGAGCTACCCGTTATGGAAGCGCGCGTTTGCAGCGCCCGCAAGCGTCGTGCGTTGACGCGACCCGCGGATCAAGCGCCGGTCTTCGCCCGCTGCTCCTTTGCCTCGACCGCCGCGCCGAAGAGGCGGAAGTACTGGGCGGCGCTCGCCACGGAGAACACGAGCGACAGGTACACGAGAGCCCGCCCGACGTGCACGAGGTCGACGACCCCGAGGTCAATCCCGGCGTAGCTCATGTGGTACGGATAGCCGACCACGAGCGCGATGATCCCGATCATCTGCAGCGCCGTCTTCGTCTTCCCGTCGTCTCCTGCGGCGATGACGACCCCCTCCGTCGCCGCGATGCTGCGGAGGCCGTTCACGCTGAACTCGCGCGCGAGAAGGAGGACGACCGCCCACGCCGGCATGCGGCCCATGGGCACCATCCAGACGAGTGACGCCATCACGATGAGCTTGTCCGCCAGCGGGTCGAGGAACTTGCCGAGCACGCTGACGATGCCCATCCGTCGCGCGAGGTAGCCGTCGAGCAGGTCGGTGATCGCGGCGAGCGTGAAGACGATCGCGGCCCAGAAGCATGCGCGCGGCGTCTCGCTGTCGAGGAGCCAGAGGAACAGCGGGATCATGACGATCCGCGCCATCGTCAGCATGTTCGGCAGGTTGAGCGCGTCGGTCGCGAGCGAACGGCGCCGCTCCACGCGCTCGGCGCCGCGCGCTTGCACGGGCTCGCTCACGAGCGTGCTCTCATTTCGCGGACACGAGGACGCTGCCCTCGCCGGAGAATACGATGAGGCCACGCTGGCCGCAGGGCGCGTCGCCGCCCGCGAGGGGGCGAGGGAGGAGGCGCCCGGCCCAGCCGACCACGACCTCCTTGCGGACCGTGGTGCCGCCGGTCTTCACCTCGAGAGAGAGGAGATCGGCGGCGAGCTCCACGAGGACCGTACCCGTGCCTCGCAGCTGGACGAGCGGCGTCGCGTCACCACTCGCGGCGCTGGCGGCGCCGAGCCCGAGCCGGCCGTTCTCGTAGGCCAGCGACAGATCGAAGCCGAGGAGCGCGGTCTCGCGGAAGAAGACGACCTCGTCCTCGAGCGCGAAGGCAATGATCCGCTGCCCGCTGCGAGGCCCGACGATCAGCTGTCCGCGTCCGGTCATGGTCGCGAACGGTGTACCGATGCCGCCGAACGTCTCGCCGGCCAGCTCCTGCGATGTCGCTGTCCCTGCGCGACTCTGTCGCGTGAGGATCTCCGGGTCGATCGCACCGTGATAGGAGCGCAGCGCGTCGAGCCGGAACGCGAAGCCCGCTGGCGAGGCAGTTCCGTCGAGCTCGACGCGGGCGAGGTGCGTGCCCATCACGGTGACGCCGCCGGTGTCGCCGAGCCGCTCGACCCGCGCATCCTCGATGAAGTTCGCGAGCGGCGGGGGCGCGCGCCAGACGGTGGTCGGTTCGGCGCGCGGTGTCGTCCCCCAGCCAAGCGTGTCGAGCTTGACGCGAGGCTCGGGCGCGATGATCGGCGGCGGAGCGTGAGACTCGAAGTGCGGCTCGGCGTGCACGAGGTCGATGCTGAGCGTCCCCGAGTCGAGCGGCTCGAAAGGCGTGCCGTCGCCGCGGCCGCGCGCGGCCTTCTCGGAGAGCTCGAAGCCGCGCTGCGTTCGAGGTTTCGACGCGCCGCGGTGCTCGACCATGCGCCGCGCCAGATCCGGCTGGCCGGCGCGCGCGAACGCCTCGCATGCCTGGTCGACGTACCCCAGCCGCTCGAGAGCGAGGGCGAGGTACCCCCACGCGCGGACGTCGCCGACATCTTCCATCACGAGGGCTTCGAGCTCGACGCGGGCCCCCTGGGATTGGCCCGTCTTCAGGTAGCAGAGCGCGAGGTTCAGCCGGAGTGTCGGGTCGTTCGGGTCGTGCTCGAGCAGGCTGCGATAGGTCGTCACGGCGCGCGCATAGAAGCCGCTCCGGAAGTAGACGACGGCGAGCAGCCCCTGCGTGCGTGCGTCGGACGGCTCGAGCGAGAGCGCGTACTCGAGCTCGCTCTGCGCCTCGAGCAGGCGGTTGTCATGGAGCAGCTCGCTGCCCCGATAGAGATGGAAGAGAAAGTCCGCCTCCGGCACGAGGTTACGCTCGGCGGGGGGTGCCGACAGCGGAGCTGCCGGGACGGGATCGACCTCTTCGATCATGCGCGGGATGCTAGCTCCTTCCAGCGCGTCGGCGATACCACACCGACGCCGCCGCCGTCGCCAGCGCGAGCGCCAGCGCGGCGACGAGGCTTCCATCGGCCCCTCCACTGCCCCACATCTCGGAGCCTCGTGCAGCACCCCAGGTGGCCGAGCAGAGACCGCCGGCGATGACCGTCGTCGTGAGGAACGTCCACGCCAGGTGCGCACCGCACGCCATCCACGCGCCTCGCTCCCGCAGCCAGATCGTGCCCAGGCACACGCCACCGAGCGCCGCGACGACCGTCGATAGCGCACCCGCGCGCGACCCGAGCAGCGCGCCGAGTGGCTCGTCGCCCTGCTGGCCGACCCGCGATGCCGCGGCCATCACGCCGCATACGACGAGCTGGGCGACCGTCCCGAGGGTGTGGCGGAACGCGCGCAGCACGACCCCGCGCAGCAGCAGCTCGTCGCGCACCGTCGAGAACATGGCGACGACGAGCCCGACCCCGAGCGCCGAGGGGGAGGGCGCGGTCCGGCCGAGCGTCACCGCGCCGGTCAGCCAGCCGAGCAGCACCAGGCCGGCGACCGTCACGGTGCCAGCGAGAGCGCCGCGTCCGAGCCGCCGCGCGACATCGGCCGTGGACAGCACCGGCGCTTCCGGGTCGCTCCAGGACACGCCGACATGCCCGGCGCCCCACTCGGCGATGAACGCCTGGACAGCAAGGCCGCCAGCGTGGTGCTTCGACATCAAGGCTCCCACCGTCGAACAGGCCGTGGTGAGGCCCGCGCACCAGGCGGCCGTGCGGGCAGCGTCCTGCACGCTTTGCCTGATTCTCACGGCGTCCTACCCCGGCCGACGCTCGCAGCGAGGTCGCGAGTCACGTATGCGGCGCGAGCGGAGCCAGCGTCACCAGCTTGATGCCCCCCTCGACGGCCGCGCCCGCGGCGACGTGGACGTCGAGGATGGTCGCAGCCGACTTCGCCTTGATCTCGTTCTCCATCTTCATCGCCTCCATCACCAGGAGAGGCTGGCCCGCGGCCACGGTGTCGCCCCGGTTGACGAGGATCTTCACGATGCGTCCCGGCATCGGCGCGCGGACGAGGTTGTCCCCTCCGCTCCCGCCGCCCTTCTTCACGGAGTTTGCGGCGCGCTGACGCTCGCTCTCGACCTCGACGTAATTCCGATATCCGCGCCCGATGATGCCGACCGTGGGCCCAGCGCCTTCGGTGGTCAGGTCGACGACCTTGCCGTCGACCCTCACCGATAGCTGCTCGCCCAGGTCGATGACGTCCGCATCGACCTTGCGGCCGAAAGCGACCACTTCCAGCGCTCCGTTCGGCAGGTCATGCACGTCGACCACCATCGGTTCGGCCGCGGCCGACAGCTTCACGTAGTATCGCACGGCCGGAACCTACCGGCAGGCGACCCTCGTCGTCCAGCGCAAGCGAGGCAGAGGAGATAGCCTCGCGAAAGGCACCGGATTCGGTATGACAGATTGATGGCGGCCAGCGCTCCCCACGACGCGGCAGTCCGCGCGACCCTGGGCAGCTATCGCCTGTTCGGGGAGGTTGGCAGGGATCCGCTCGGCGTCCTCTTCCTCGCTTGCCCCGCAGGGGCGGCGACGTTCCCGAAGTGGGCGGTCGTCCGCCGCATGCATTCCGGGGTCGCGCGCGACCCGACGATGGTCCACTCCTTCCTCGCCGCTACGCAGGCGTCGGTCCGCATGGTCCACCGGAACATCGCGACGACGTTCGATTTCGGCGGGAAGATGACTCTCCCGTGGGCGGCGCGCGAGCACCTGCTCGGCGTGACCGTCGTCGACCTCGTCGCTCGGCTGGTGGCGCAGCGCACGAAGCTCGCGTGGGCGCTGGCGAGCTACCTGGTGGCGGAGGCGGCGGAGGGGGTCTCTGCCGTGCAAGCGCGGCTGCCGTCGCACGGCCCGCCGATGGGGTTCCTCGCGGGGGCGGTCGCGCCGAGCGTGTTCGTCACCCGGCGCGGCGAGGTGAAGATCGTGGACGGCTGTCTGCCGCTCATCGGTGGCCTGCCGCTCATCGACTCGGAGGCGATGCCGTACCGTCCGCGCGAGCCTGTGGCGACGGGCGCCGGGCGTGGGCGGTCGGATGCGTTCGGGCTCGGTGTCGTGCTCTGGGAGCTCGTAGCGGGCCGTCGACTCTTCGCGGGGCGTGACGACGACGAGACCTCGCGGCTGCTCGACGCGAAGGTGATCCCGTCGCTGCGAACGCTCGCGAAGGCCCCGAGCGTCGTCGATGACATCGTGCAGCGCGCGCTCGGGAAGTCGGCCGGTAACTCGGCGCCGCTCGAGAGCGCGGCGGAGGTGGCGAACGCGCTGCGTGCGGGGCTCGTGGGGCAGGGGAAGCGCGCCGGCGCGGAGGACGTGGCGCGCATGATGGAGGAGACGTTCGCCGCCGTCCTCGACGACCAGCGCGCCGCGATCGAACGAGCGTGGGACCAGGAGCGGGACCTCCAGGCGCAGGGCCACGTCCCCGTCGAGGCCGCCTCCGAGTCCGATGTCACGCGCTCGAACGGCGAAACCGTGCGCGACCCCACCACCGAGACCGAGATCACGGGTCGGGGTGGACGCGACGGCTTCGACGAGGCACCTACCATACCGCGGGGGCAGCGGAACCCGCTCGCGAGCGACTCCTCGTGGCGGACACGCACGCCTGCGTACCTCGCCGAGAAGACCGAGCCGTCGTTCTCGTCCGCTCCACCCCGCCCGCGCTCGATCGAGCCGCAGCTTCACATCCCGAACCCGCGCATCGACTACTTCCCCGAGTCGCCGGCTCCGCCACCGTTTGCCCCGCAACGCCCGCCGGGCGCCGAGGCTGCCGTCATCGTCTCGCCGACGCCGCGCGCGTTCACGCTCCCGCCCATCGAGCGCGCGGGGCTGGCGCCGCTCGAGATGCCGCCGCCGCGCATGCCTCCGCCGGTGCCGGAGGCCGGGCTGCTGCCGTCCTCATCCCGCCGAGAGCAAACGAAGCTCGTGCGGCAAGACCCACGGTCGTCGCCGCTTCTCGTGGGCGGCGTCGCGTTCGCGTTGTCGTTCCTCGCGATCGCCATCTTCGGCGTCTCGCGGCGAGCGTCGTCCGACTCCGAGCCGGTCGGGGTCTCGCTGTCGCCGCCGCCGCCCTCCGCGACCGGGCGCGCCGAGACCGCGCCGACGACCCCGTCGTCGCGTCGACCGAGCGACCCGTGGACCACGGTCGCGCCCAACCGCGGCGGCTTTCAGCCCGCCGTCCCGGTCGCCGCGCCCGACGACCTTCCCCACGCGCCACCGACCCCGCAGAGAGGGGGAGGACACGGTGCATCCGTACCGCCGCCGACGCCTTCGGGTCACGTCGGCCTGCTGACGGTCTTCTGCACTCCGGCGTGCGACCAGGTGTTCGACGGCGCGCGCCCGCTCGGGCCCTCGCCCGTCTTCAAGGTGCCCGCGAGCGTCGGCGTCCACCGGCTCCGCCTGCGCGTCGACGCGGTCGAAAAGCGCGTGACCGTGACCGTGACCGAGAACGACACGACGGTCGTGCGAGAGAACGTCGGCGACTGAGGGTGCACGTCTCGCGGCCCTCAGCGCTGCTTCTGCGGCTTCTCGCGGGCGTCGCGCTCTCGTGTGCGTCCGCGGTTCCTGTCCGTCGCATCGCGCCCGGCGGTCCGGTGGAGCTTCCGCTACCCCCGCTCGTCCTCGCGCCGGACGCCGCGCTCGCGGTGCCAGTCGCATCGTCCGCAGGTCTGCCGGAGGCCTCCGTTGCCGCGATCGACAGGGCCGTGACGGCAGCGCTCGCGGCTGGAAAGCTCCCGGGGTGCGTCGTGCGAGTCGGACGGCACGACGGCGTCCTGTTCTCGCGCGCGTACGGCTCTCGATCCGTGCTGCCCGCCGTGACGCCGATGAGCGAGGACACGGTCTTCGACCTCGCCTCGCTGACGAAGCCGCTCGCGACCGCGGCGAGCATCGTCGTGCTCGCGGACAGGGGGCTCGTCGACCTCGACGCTCCGCTCCGCAAGTACCTCCCCGAGCTCGGCGACCGTGGAGTGGCGACCCTCAGGCAGGCGCTCACGCATACGGCCGGGTTCGTCGCGGACACGCCGGTCGGCGACTACGGCCACGGGATGCCGGAGGTCATCGAGCGGATCGCGCGCCGTCCGCTGCGCTACGTCCCCGGGAGCGACACGAAGTACTCCGACGTCGGCTTCGTCCTGCTCGGCGAGATCGTGCGCCGCGTGAGCGGGAAGGAGCTGGATGCCTTCGCGAAGGAGTCGGTCTTCGCGCCGCTCCGGATGTCCGAGACGGGCTTCCTCCCGTCGCCTGCGCTCGCGGCGCGCGCAGCGCCGACGGAGAACGTCGAAGGTCGCTGGCTCACGGGCGAGGTCCACGACCCGCGGGCGCGGCTGCTCGGCGGGGTCGCGGGCCACGCCGGGCTCTTCTCGACGGCGGCGGACTTGACGCTCTTCGCACGCTCGATGCTCGGTTCGGGCCCGACGTTCGCGTCGGCGCGCGCGCTGCGAGGGTACATCGCGCCGCACGACGTCCCGCACGCCGTCCGGGCGCTCGGCTGGGACATCCGGAGCGCCTTCTCGTCCAACCGCGGGACGATGCTCTCCCCCCGCGCGTTCGGTCATGGCGGCTACACCGGCACGTCGCTGTGGATCGACCCGACGAAGGACCTCTTCGTCGTCTTCCTCAGCAACCGCGTCCACCCGACCGGCCACGGCGAGATCAACCCGCTCGCGGGCGCCATCGCGGACATCGCGGCGCAGGCCCTCGAGCCGACCCCGGCACCCGCAGAGCCAGGCGCGGCCGTCGCGACGGGGCTGGACGTGCTGGTCGAACAGCAGTTCGCGCCGCTCGTCGGGCGGCACGTCGGCCTCATCACCAATGCCGCCGGAAAGACCCGTGAAGGGACGCGCGACGTGGACCTCCTCGCGGCCGCGAAAGGCGTGACGCTCGTCGCGATCTTCGCGCCGGAGCACGGGCTCGCGACCGACAAGGACGCGATCATCGCCGACGACCGCGATCGCGCGACCGGGTTACCGGTCTACAGCCTGTACGGCGCGCACTTCGCACCGACCGAGGCGCAGCTCGCCAGCCTCGACACGCTGGTGCTCGACCTCCCCGACGTCGGCACTCGCTTCTTCACGTACGCGTCGACGCTGCATCGGGCGATGGAGACCGCCGCGAAGCATGGCCTCCGCTTCGTCGTCCTCGATCGCCCCGACCCGCTCGGAGGGGTCCGCGTCGAGGGGCCGATGCCGGTGGGTCCGCGCTCGTTCGTCAATCACGCGAGGCTCCCGGTCCGTCACGGGCTGACGATGGGCGAGCTCACGCTGCTGCTCGACGCGGCGGACCATCTTGGTACGGAGCTGGTCGTCGTCCCTGCGCGCGGCTGGCGGCGCGAGATGCTCTGGAGCGACACCGGCCTGCCGTGGACCCCGCCGTCGCCGAACCTGAGGACGCCGATGGAGGCGCTGCTCTACCCCGGAGTGGGGCTCCTAGAGGCGACGAACCTGTCGGTCGGTCGCGGGACTCCGACGCCGTTCGAGGTGGTGGGGGCCCCGTGGATTGACGGGCCGAAGCTGGCCGAGGAGCTCGCCCGCGCTCACGTGGCGGGCATGTCGTTCGAGCCGACGACCTTCACCCCCGAGTCGAGCACGCACCACGGCAAGCTCTGCCAGGGCCTCCGCTTCAGGGTCACGGACACGGCCGCGCTCGCTCCGGTGACGCTCGGGGTCGCGGTCGCGGTGGCGCTCCACAGCCTCTATCCGCAGGAGTGGGAGGTCGCGAAGCTCGCGCCGCTCCTGATGTCTCCCGAGGCGGTCCGCGCCATAGAACGGGGGGCGAGCGCGGCGGAGGTCGTGGGTTCCTGGAAGGCCGAGGTGGACCGGTTCACGGCCGAGCGAGCGAAGTACCTGCTCTACCGTGCAGCGCCGGGTCCCTGACGGTCTAGCCCAGCGGTATGGCTGATCAGCCATCCGTCATGGCTAACCAGCCATCCGTCATGGCTGATCAGCGGTCCGCCATGGCTGATCAGCCATCCGTCATGGCTGATCAGCCATCCGTCATGGCTGATCAGCGGTCCGTCATGGCTGATCAGCCATCCGTCATGGCTAATCAGCCATCCGCCATGGCTGATCAGCCATCCGTCATGGCTCCCGACCTCAGAAGATGAAGAAGCCCGAGAGCAGCAGGCGGTTGTTGATGGCGTGGACGCCGTCGGCGTACTGGTCGTTGAAGTTGGCGTACTCGAAGCCTGCGCGCGCCCCCGAGACGATGTCCCAGAACAGGTTCACGTCGAAGAAGTTCTCGGCCTGCCGCACCGTGGAGCTCGAGGCGAACTGGTTGATGGTGGGGTTGATGAGGTCGGTCGCGGCGTTGCGCGTGAACTGGGCGATGTTGTTCGACTGCGTGCGAGCGAAGTTGCCCGAGACCCATACCTTGCCGCTCACTGCAGGCAGGTAGTACTGCGCGCCGACAACGAAGGTCGTCAGCTGGATGGCGTGGAGGTTCCCGGTCGTGTCGTAGACGACCATCCCGTTGTCGACGTCCTGCGGGTAGCCGCCGGCGACGGACGCGGTGCTCGAGGTGTTCACGAGCGTGGGGAACGTGAGCCCCATGTTGAGCCCGGTGTAGAGGTCGCTGATGCCGGCGCCGGTGACGAACTCACCGGTGAGCGACAGCGCGTTGCCCGAGCTCACCGAGCTCTGCGGGATGACCGGGATGAACGCGTCGATGGCGACGGCCTGGGTGGTGAGCGAGACCGAGCGGGTAGGGGTCTGGCTGAACTCGGGGACCGTGAACTGGCGGATGTCGCCGGTGAGCGCGATCGAGGCAGGCATGACGCCCGTGTTGGTCGCCCCGGTCGTCGTGACGCCCGTCCACCACGGGAACGCGAGGCGCACGCCGGCCTGGCCTTCGGGGTACTGGCTGTCCTCGGACGGCGGGCGACGCATGGCTGCGGCGATCTCGATCTGGATGGGCCTGGTCTTGAACGCGCGCGAGAGCCGGATCTGCGCGTCGCGCGAGTAGAGCTCCCCGGGGAGCCCCTGCGGCTGCACCGAGTTCGGGTGGTAGACGTTCTGCCAGCCGAAGAGGTCCCAGTACTGGCCGACGAGCAGGTCGACGATCGGGGTCTCGATCTTGAACATCGCGTGGCGGAGGCGCAGCGTCGGGCTGCTGAAGAACTGGCTCTGGCTCGGCCCGGTCGTCGCGGTGGTGGCGCCCGACGTGGGGCTGGGGCTCGGGAGATAGCCCTCGAAGTCGGTCTCCACCATGCCGCTGACGCGAATGCCGTGCGCCTCGGGCGCTCGCATCTGGAGGCCCAGGCGCGAGTTCCGGATGCTCATCTGTGTACGCCCGTGGTTGCCGGCGTAGGTGTTCTGGTCGACGGCGGGGAGCCCTGCGACGCCGCCCGGCCGCGCGACCTGACCGCCGCCGGCGGTGTCGTTGAAGCTCTCCGTCGAGTCGTTGATGAGGTCCATCTCGGCGAAGCCATAGATGGTGGTCGACCACCGGCCGACCGCGAGGCTGGTCGAGTCGGGCGCGCGGAAGCCTGTCGAGTCCGCGATGTCCGCGACGGCGGAGTCGTACTCCGCCTTCGTGATGAGCCCCTTCTCGCGCATCAGGCGAAGGGAGGTGAACTCGACCAGGCTGGACTTCGCTGGCTGCGGCGGTGCCGGCGGCGGCGGTGCCGGCAGCACGACGAGCTCGGACGCAGCAGGCGGCGCGCTCGGGGCCGCGACGGGCGGCGCATCCGCCACGGGAGCCGTGGCTTGTGCCGAGGCCGACGTGGCGACCAGCGTCGCCGCGAGGAAGGGGAGGGATCGCGACGCGAGAGAGAGACGTGCGGTCATGAGGCTGAGGTCAGTGCGTCAGTGCGAGAGGGTGACGGTGTCGATGACGGGGTCGTTGCCCGCCATCGTAAGGGCGTACGCGTTGATGACGGCCGTCGTCCCGCTCAGCGTGAGCGTCTCGTAGACGCCGAGGTAGGTCGCGTTGGTGCCGGTCGCGGCGGATCCGAAGGGGACCTTCGTCGCGCGCCACGACACGGTCTCGGTGCCGACCGCGTACGGGTCGGCGCCAACGCCGGCGCAGATGAAGTACGTCGTGCCGCCGGTCTGCGGCGTGGGGTCACCGGTGATGGGGCTTCCGGGGACGATCGGAACGGTGCGCTCGTACTCGTGGTCGTGGCCGTTGAAGACCGCGTCGACCTTGTACTGCGCGTAGATTGGCGCGAGCGTCGTGCGCGTCTGGAGCACGTCCGGATCGACGGCATGCATCGACGTCGAGAACATCCCGCGGTGGCTGTAGACGAAGATGAACGGGTGCTTCGTGCGGTCCGCGTTCGCGGCGGTGAGGTCGCTGTTCAGCCAGGCGAGCTGCGCGTCGGCCTGGGGGCTGTCGGTCCCCGCGGTCGCCGCCGAGATCGCCGTGTCGTCGAGGTAGACGAAGTGGGCGTTGCCGATGTTGTACGAGCCGAACGTCTTGCCGTACGCGCCGGTGCCGGGAATGGCGAACGCCGAGCTGAAGTGGTCGGCGGTGTTGTCGAGGATGTACTCGTGGTTGCCGGCGACGGGGAGGAACATGACCTCGCCGAGCGTGAGGAACTGGCCCGCGTTGTTCGGGTCCTGCCAGATCGCGTCGAGCCAGTTCGAGTAGAGCGACTCCTCCCCGCCCGTGAGGACGAGATCGCCGCTGAAGAGCTCGGCGCTCACGTTCAGCGCCTTGATGTGCTCGTTCGCGAGCTGCCAGACGGTCGAGGAATCGCGGGCGTCGCCCGTCATGCCGACCGTGACGGAGCCTGTGGCGGGGAGTGTCGTGAACGACTGCGTCGCGCTCCAGATCTCGGCGCCGGGAGCGCCTCCGCCAACCTGATAATAGTAAGTCGTCGCCGGCGTGAGGCCGCAGACGTGCGCTTCGTGCATGTAGGTCGCGCCGGAAGTCCCGGTCGCGGCGAGTGTCCAGACGTAGCCGCTCTGGACGGTGCTGAGCGCAGTGGCGCTCGTCCCGTACTGGACCTTGGCGGCGGTGTTCGCGGCCGTGGTCTCCCAGGTGAACGCCGCGGTGGTCGTCGGGTCGGCGTAGCCGGACTGCCCTTCGGCCGTGTTGCCGCCGAGGCCGAGGCGGACGCGCGTCGGAGTCGCGGTCGACGACGGGCCGGCCGAGCTGTTGTCGTCGAGCGCCGTCGCCGAGTACGCGAGCGCCGTCTGGGGCGTCACTGTGTAGGAGCAGCCCTTCGGTGTGTACGAGAACGGGCCTGCCGGGGGGCCGGACGAGGTCGAGGTCGAGCCCGACCCACTCCCCGATGTCGAGGTCGCTCCGCTCGTCGTCGGCGTGGTCGTCGTGGTCCCCGTTCCAGTGCCGGAGCCCGCGTCGAGCGGAGGGGGTGCGGCTCCGTTGCTACAGGCCGCGGTGAGGACGGAGAGGGCAGACCAGGCACAGGACCACGCACGGAGAGCTCGCATGGCGCGGACCGTAGTCGACGCCGCGCCCCATGCTCATATGCAGCCGCGAGTTCGCCTAAGTGTCATTCGATGGACACCGATGTTTCCAGAACGTAACGGAGAACCGGGTAGGCGGTGTTCCCGCCGACGCACGAGAAGCCGCAGCTCTCGAGGAGCGACAGAGGGCCCATCCAGAGCTCCTCCTCACGTAGCGCCTCGCTCCTCCGGTGCGGATACGCTTCGACGGTGTGTGCGCCGAGCGACCGTGCGTGCGTGACCGCATGAAGGACGAGCGCACGCGCGACCCCCTGGCGCCTTTGCGACGGGTGCACGAGGAGGCACGCGATGCTGAGCACACCGTCGTCGGCTCCGAGATCCACCGCGCGGTAGACGGGGAGGCGCCGGAGCTTGGGGACGGCGCTGCGTGGCGCGAGCTTCAGCCAGCCGACGACGTCGTCGCCGAGAACCGCGACGAGCCCGACGCCCTTGGGAGACGCGTCACGCACCGCGATGCGCGCTTCGGCCTCGTTGTCTTCCGGCGTGAACGCGAGCCTCGCGAGCCACTCGTTCTTCGTCCCTTCGAAGTGCCAGTAGCGGCAGAAGCAGCCCGACGCACAGCCGACGAACAGCGCGGCCCAGCCATCGACGAGCTCGGGCGACAGCGGCGCGATGCGCAGCGTCGGGCTCATCTGAGGGCGAGCGGTGGCACGCGCGGCGGCGCGCTCGCCTCGACGGCCGCTGCGAGCGTGAACAGAGTCGTCTCCTTCAGCCAGGGCGCCATGATCTGAAGGCCCACAGGGAGCCCATCGGGCGTCGGCTCGACCGGCACGCTCAGCGCGGGCAGACCCGCGAGGCTCGCAGGGAGCGTGTAGATGTCGCTCAGGTACATCGAGAGCGGGTCGCGGGTGTGCGCGCCGAGCGGGAACGCCGGGGTCGGAGCCGTCGGAGTGAGAATCGCGTCGACGTCCGCGAAGGCGCGCTCGAAGTCGCGCCGGATGAGCGCGCGGACCGCCTCGGCCTTCCGGTAGTACGCGTCGTAGTAGCCGGCCGAGAGCACGAACGTGCCGAGGAGGATGCGCCGCTTCACCTCGGCGCCGAAGCCTGCGTCGCGCGTGGCGCCGTGCATCGCCTGCACCTCGTCGGCCACGCCCGCGCCCGCGCTCTTGCCGGCGTTCCCGGCGACGCGCAGGCCGTAGCGGACGCCGTCGAGCCGCGCGAGGTTGCTCGACGCCTCGGCGGTCGCGAGGACGTAGTACGTCGCCACGGCGTGAGGCGTGTGCGGGAGCGCGATGCGCGTGACGATGGCGCCGTCCCGCTCGAGCCGCGCGATGGCGGCGCGGACGCTCGCCTCGACGTCGGCCGACAGCCCGCGCGCGAAGTACTCGTCGGGGACTCCGACGCGAAGGCCCTTCACGCTCGCCGCGCACGCCCCCTCGTAGTCCGCGATGGGCGCATCGAGCGACGTGGCGTCGTTCGGGTCGTGCCCCGCGATCACTCCGAGCACGCGAGCGGCGCCGCGCACCGAGGTCGCGAACGGGCCGATCTGATCGAGGCTCGAAGCGAACGCGACGAGGCCGAAGCGAGACACGCGTCCGTAGGTCGGTTTGACCCCCACGACCCCGGTGAATGCTGCAGGCTGCCGGATGGATCCGCCCGTGTCGCTCCCAAGAGAGGCGGGGGTCATGCGCGCCGCGACCGCCACCGCGCTGCCGCCCGACGAGCCTCCGGGGCACCTCGAAGTGTCCCACGGGTTCTTGCTCGGGCCGAACGCGGAGTGCTCGGTCGACGAACCCATCGCGAGCTCGTCGAGGTTCGTCTTGCCGGGCAGGAGCGCGTCGGCGGCGCGGAGGCGAGCGACGACGGTCGCGTCGTACGGCGGGACGTAGTGCTCGAGGATGCGCGAGCCTGCGGTCGTCCGCACGCCGCGCGTCACGATCGCGTCCTTGAGGGCGACGGGGACGCCGGCGAGCGGGCCTAGCGCGTCTCGCCCGACACGCGCGCGCTTCTCATCGAGCGCTCGCGCGGCCTCGAGCAGCGCCTCTTTGTCGTGGGTGAGGAACGCGTGAAGAGCTCCGTCGAGTCGCGCGATGCTCGCCACGGTCGATTCGGCGATGGCGACCGCCGAGGTCTCGCCTGCGCGGAACCTGCGAGACAGCTCGACGCAGTCGTCCGACGACGTCACCGGCCGCTCCCGCCAGCGACGCTCACGAACGCAGGTACGGCGAACCCGGTCTCGGTGGCGTGCGGCGCCGCCGCGAGGGCCTCCTGTCGCGTGAGCCCCTCCCGCACGACATCGTCGCGCCAGCCGGGCGAGTCGCCGATGGCCTCGCCTGTCGCGGCCGCGGTGGAGACCGACGAGGTGTCGACCGCCGAGAGCTCCTCCACATAGGCGACGATCGCCTGCAGCTCCCCCGCGAGGCCGTGGATCTCCTCCTCGGTGAGCGACAGCGCGGCGAGCTTCGCGAGGTGCTCGATGGCCGCGCGGTCGAAGGTGGGGGAGGGGCTGCTCATCGAGCGCGGAGGGTAGCCGCGCGAGAGGGCTCCGGTCGATGGGGTCGCTGCGTGGCAACCCTTTCGGGTCGGCGCTTCGGTTCTACGGTCGCGTTCTACGGTCGGGACGGCGCGGGAGGGGGAGGGCGAACGAGCGTGAGCAGACGCGTCGGTCCGTCGTGCAGGAGTCGCTGCGTCTCGTCCGGTCCGACGAGCGCGAGAAGGCGTTCGACGGCGCGCGCCGTGATCTCGGCGTCCTTCGGGCGATGCGCGTCGGAGCACGCAGCCTCGTAAGCGTCCTCCTCGAGCAGCTTCTCGGCCGCCTTCTGCGCCGCGCGACCGTACTTCCCCACGAGCGCGCATACGTCGAGCAGGAGCTGGGCACCGGCATCGAGGAGCGGATCGAGGCACCTGTCGTCCTCCCAGACGGGCTTGTACCGCTCGGGGTGAGCGAGGACCGGGGTGATGCCCGCCCGGCGCAGGTCGACGAACCGGTGCGCGAGTCGTACGGGGAAGGCCTCGGTCGGCAGCTCGACCAGCGCAGCGCCGCCGCCAGGGTAGGGGAGCGCTTGATCGTGCGTCAGGCGGTGGAACACGACGTCGTCGAGGAAGTGCTCGCTCGCGAGCCACACCTCCGGCAAGCCCGCGCCCGATGCCCGGGCCGTCGCGACCGGGGCCGCCATCTCGTCGAAGGCGCGCGTGAGGGCGGCGCGGTCGTTCTCGAACATCCCTGGGCGCATGTGCGGCGTGGCGACGACCGTCGAGAAGCCGGCGGCCCAGAGCCCGCGAAGCAGCTCGATGCCCTCGCCCTCGCTCCTGGCGCCGTCGTCGATCGAGGCAATCCAGTGGGAGTGGAGATCGACGAAGCCACGCATCGACCGAACGCCTAGCACGAAGCAAGCGCGCGCAGCGCTACGCAGTCGTACCTCTACGGCGGCTCCCTCTCGAGCCGGGATATGGTGCTTGGCCCGCAGGGCAATCCATCGCAAACTGGGCGCCGCCCCGGTCCGTTGACACGGGCTGGACCTCGAATGGCTTCGCTGAATCCGCTAACACGTGAAGTAGTCTTCAAGATCGTCTTCTACGGGCCGGGCCTCGGGGGGAAGACGACGACGCTTCAGCACATCCACGCCGCGAGCAAGCCCGAGCATCGAGGCAAGATGGTGAGCCTCGCGACCCCGATGGATCGCACGCTCTACTTCGACTTCCTCCCGCTGAGGATGCCGCTCGTGCACGGCATGCACGTGCGCCTTCAGCTCTTCACGGTGCCCGGGCAGGTGTACTTCGGAGCCACACGGAAGCTCGTGCTCACGGGCGCCGACGGAGTCGTCTTCGTCGCCGACTCGCAGCCAGGGCGGCAGGACGCGAACCAGGAGGCGCTCGAAGACCTGGTGATGAACCTCGCCGAGAACAACCTCGCGCTGCTGAGCATGCCGCACACGTTCCACTGGAACAAGCGCGACATCCCCGACGTCGTCCCCATCGCCGAGCTCGATCGCACGCTCAACCGTCAGGGTGCACCGTCGCTCGGCACGGTCGCGACGACGGGCGAGGGAGTGTTCACGGGGCTGGAGCGGATCACCCGGCTGGTCTTCCAGGCGTACGAAGCGGAGCTGCCCAAGTCCGAGTCGGTCGAGCGTGCGGCGGCGGAGCGTGGTCCGATCGAGGACACGACCATCGCTGATGCGTTGCGTGGCCTCGCCGAGGCGCCGATGCGCGCGCGAACGACGCCGACGGACGCTGTCGCTCCGTCGAAGGCGAGCCCCTCGTCGTCGCGCAGCTCGGGAGCCGCTCCGATCTCGTCGCTCGAGTCGATCCCGAACCCGATTCCTCGTCGGCCCACGGGCTCCTTCGAGGCTGCGTCGACGGCACCGACGTCGAGCGGGCAGGGCGCGGCGCCCGGATCGAGAGCCACGCCTTCGTCGCGAGGGCGTGCGGAGACGCCCGCCCCGGCGCCGGTCGCGCTCGACGGCAGCGATGCGGTCCGGACCGCGATCCCGAGCCCGACGCCGCGGCTCAAGACCGCGCCGATGCTTCCCGCCGTGGTGATGCCCGAGGAGCCGCCCACCGACGTGAGCCGCGCAAGTCCTCCGGCCACCCTCGTGGCCCAGCCCCAGCCCTCGGCGCCGCACGCTCCGCCGGTCTCCGCACGCGAAGACACGAAGGTGCGTCGCGAGACGCGCGACATGATCGCAACGAGCCCACCGCCGCCTCGCGACGCGAGCGCGGGGGCGGGGCATGCGCTCTCGTTCGCCCCGCTCTGGCAGGAAACCGACCGCGACGCTGCCCGGCAGGCGGAGAGCGCGCTCGCTGCGGGGGATGCTCCGGGTGCTCTTCTGGTCTGCGACGTGCTCGTCACCCGTCTCCTCGCGTCGGCCGCTGGCCTGACGGGGAACGCCGAGGCGCCTCGAGATCCCGGCCTCGTGGTCCTGCTCCTGGGCCTCGATGGCGGGCGTTATCTCGCGTTCAGAGCCTCCGTCCGCGCGGCACGTGCGCACGATCCGCTCGCGATCGCGGACGCCCTCGAGGCGTACGTGTTCACGCTCGAGGTCCGAAGGGCGCTCGCGGCGATCGGTTGGTAGCTCGTGCTGCGCACACCCGCGCACCGTTCGCGCGAGGTCGGGGTACCGGGCCACAGTGCCGAGTTACGTGAAACTTCCGCCCTGAGCGTGTAGACTCGGTGGCCGATGGCGGAAGGACGGGCGCCCGGCAGGTCCACCCACGGTGGCATCACGCCCTCTTCGCTGGGGCGCGGGTCGCGTCTTGGCCGCTACGAATTGCTCGCGCCGATCGGCGTCGGTGGCATGGCGAAGGTCTGGGCCGCGCGCCAGAGCGGTTTCGGTGGCTTCGCGAAGGTCGTCGCGATCAAGACGATCCTGCCGCACCTCTCGCGCGATCCCGACTTCGAGCGGCTCTTCGTCGACGAGGCGCGGGTCGCGTCCCTCGTCCGTCACTCGAATGTGTGTGAGATCTTCGAGCTGAGCGAGGAGGGGCAGGTGCTCTTCCTCGTGATGGAGTGGGTCGACGGCGACTCGCTCGTCAAGGTGCTCAAGTCGAGCGGGGAGGTCGTCGGCTTCGACTTCCGCATCGCAGCGCGTATCGGCGCCGAGACGTGCGCGGGGCTCCACGCCGCGCACACACAGATCGACAGCGGCGGCACACCGTGCTGCATCGTCCATCGTGACGTCTCGCCGCACAACATCCTCTTGTCGGCCGAGGGGGTGGTCAAGGTCACCGACTTCGGCGTCGCGAAGGCTGCAGGGCAGACGCACGATCAGACGGTCGCGGGGCAGCTGAAGGGGAAGCTCGAGTACATGTCGCCGGAGCAGATCACCGGCGCAAAGGTCGACGGCCGGACCGACGTCTTCGGGATGGGCGCCGTGATCTACGAGGCCACGACGGGCCGCCAGCCCTTCGCGTCGAGCGGCGATCTCGAGGTGATGAACAAGATTGTCGAGGGAAGGCTCGAGCCGCCGTCGACGCACTTCGCGCGCTATCCGCGCGAGCTCGAGGCGATCGTCATGAAGTCGATGGCCACCGAGCCGTCGAACCGCTTCGACAGCGCCGACGCGATGCGCATCGCTCTGGAGGACTGGATCGCCAGGAGCGGGCCGCCCGTGACCCACGCGGACGTGGCAGCGCTGCTCCGCTCGCGCGTCGGCCCGAAGATGGATGAGCGGCTCGACCGCATTCGGGCCGCGATGAGCGCGGCCCCGGAGAAGAACCCGAGCCATACGCCCTCGGGCGCGGGGATCTCGACGAGCGGCATCATCGCGACCAATCGCCCCGCGCGCGTCGCGCCTGCCCCGCCGGCGGTGCCGAAGCCCACGCTGCCGGCGGCCGGCGCGCGGCCTCTGCGGCCGATCGCCCCCGAAGCCAAGATGCTCGACCTGACGGAGGACAAGGCTCCCGACTCGGGCTTCAACATGGACACCGTGGCGGACTTCCAGCTGCCCGACTACCTCCTCCCCGGACCCTCGCCTGCGCTGCCGCCCGCGCCGCCTGCGGTGAACGCTCCCGAAGCTCGGAGCGCGCAGAACGCGCGGACGATCTCACCGGGGCCGCTGCTCTCGCAGCAAGTCGAGGAGCAGGCGCTCGACACGCGTCAGTATGTCGTCGCCGCGGTCATGGGAGTCGTCGTCGCGGTGGTCCTCGGCGGGGCCGCCTACGCTGCCTGGCGCTTCATGACGCCGCCAGCTCGCCCTCCGACCGGCCAGACGACCGGCCAGACGCACGCCGCCGCGTCGCCGCCCGCGGTGCCGCCCGAGCTCACGACTTTCCGCGTCGTCCCCGCGAACGCAACGCTCTACCTCGACGGCCAGCCGCTCCCGGCTTCGGCTCGCACCGTGCCGCGCTTCGAGCATGGGCGTAGCGCGACCCTCGTCGTTCGCGCCGATGGGTTCGAGGACGAGACCATGAAGCTCGACGAGTCGGTGAGAGGCACGATCGACGTCATCTTGACGACGCGTCCGTCGAAGCCGGCGGTCGCAGCGAACGCCCATTAGCGCGCCTCCGCGTGTCGCGCTCTCCCTCGATCGAGCCGCGGTTCGAGCTCCCGCGCTGGCTGCGCAACGCGCACGTGCAGACGCTCGGCGCGGCGCTCCCGCTCTGGCTCGCGGGACCCGAGCCGTCCTCGGAGTCCGTGATGATCCCGCTGCTGCACGGGGAGCAAGGATGGCTGCACGGACGCGTCGACTGGCACGACGGGGCTGCTCCACGCGCGGCCGTCGTCGTCGCTCATGGCGTCGGGGGCACCAGCGAGTCTCGGTACGCCATCCGTGCCGCCCGTGCGCTCCGTCGCGCCGGCTTCCACGTGCTGCGCATCGACCTTCGCGGCGCCGGGGAGGGGGTGCGCGAGGCGCCGTCGCTCTACCACGCGGCGCTGACCCGGGATCTCGCCGCGGCGGTCGCGTGGCTCGGGGGCTCACCGCGGGTCGACGGGGTGTTCGTGCTCGGCTTCTCGCTCGGCGGCCACATCGCGCTCCGCTGGGCCGGCGAGCTCGGCAGCGACGTCGAGGCGCGCGGGCCGCTCCGCGCCATCGCTGCGCTGTCCGCTCCGCTCGATCTGGAGCTCACGACCCGCGCCATCGAGCGCCGCCGCAGCGCGCCGTACCATCGTTACATCGCGCGCGGCCTCCAGCAGCAGGGCCATGCGTTCGCGACCCTCCACCCCGAGCGCGCGCACTACACGCTGCGTGAGCTCGCCAGAGTCCGCACCGTTCGTCAGTACGACACGCTCGTGATCGCGCCGATGCACGGCTGGAGGAGCGCGGAGGACTACTACGCCGAGGCGAGCGCCGGCCCATGGCTCTCACGCATCGAAGTACCGACGCTCGTCGTGCACGCCGAGGACGACCCGATGGTCCCGGCGACGCTCGTCAAAGGGCTGCTCGCGACCGCCGCGCCGGCCGTCGAGCAGAGCTGGAGCGCTCACGGTGGGCACGTCGGGTGGTTCGCCGGTCTCGGCGAGCGCGCGTGGCTGAACACCTGGGCCATCGACCGCGTGCTCGAGTTCTTCCGGCGCCAGAGCTGAGGCGCGTTTCAACGAAGCATCACACGAGCCAGGCGCCGGCACCTTGCGACGGTAACTGGGCACGACTCGAATGACGCGGGCGGTCGACATATTTCGTGTGCGTACTGTCTGGCATTGAGACATAAGGACGAGGGTCGGGTGGCGGCGGCGACGGTTCGCATGCCGGCGACGCAGTCTCGTGGTGGCATGGCCTGGCGCAGAGGAGAACGGCATGGACGGTCGTACGTGCGTGGTGACTTCGCGACTCTCGGCCGCCTGGCTCCTCATGGCCGTCGCGTGCGCCAGCAGCAGCCCGCAGTCGTCGGTGGTGGGGAACGACGCTTCGAGCCCTGGCAAGGGAGTCGCGGACGCAGGGGCGGACGCTGCGAGCGACACGGCCGTGCCTCCTCCGTCGCGCGACGGCGGGGCGGACGCGGGGCGAGACTCCGCCGTGGACTCCTCTCGCATCGACGCCTCCCGCACGGACGCATCGCGAGGAGACGTGTCGGTCGCTCCGGTGCCCGACGGCGGCGTCGACGCTGGCCCCGTCGGTCCCCTCGCCCCGGCCATGGCGTGCGAGGGCACGGCAGCGCAGGTCTACGCGGCCCCGTCCCCCAGCCTGCCGCCGATCACCGATGCCCTGCGCGGCGACATCCTCGCGTGCACGAACGACGGCCCTCTCGATACCGCCGCGGTCCAGGCGCAGCTCACCGCGGAAGCGGACACCGGCGTCACCGCGGTCACCGGAGTCGCGATCTATCGCGTGCAATACCGGACGACCCGCGCGAACGGAAGCGCCGCCGTCAGCAGCGCGCGCGTGTATCTCCCCATGATCCCCATCTCGGCGATGCCGCCGATCGTGATCGCCGCCCACGGCACGGAAGGGCTCGCGGCGTCGTGCGCCACGTCGATGAGCGCGACCTCGTTGCGCGACCTCGCGCTCCCCTGGGCCTCGCTCGGCTATCCCGTCATCGCCCCGGACTATGCGGGCCTGGGCACCCCGGGCGTGCAGGGATACACGGACAACCGCGACACCGCGCGCTCGGTCGTCGATTCGGTCGCGGCCCTCCGGAAGTTCGTCTCCACGACGCTGTCGCAGAAGGTCGTCGTCGAGGGCCACAGTCAGGGCGGAGGCGCAGGGCTCGCCTTGCAGGCGCTCGCGACGCAGATGGGGCTCCAGGGCACCCTCGCGGCAGTGCTCGCCTACGCCCCCGAGTACTACTCGCACTTCGACTCCCTCGGCTTCCTCGGCGCGCTCGAGTCGGTCGCCCCGAGCAACCCGCTCACGATCTCCACCGGCATCACCAAGTGCGAGGTGGCGACGACGATGGAGTACCAGTACTTCGCCAACTACGTCCCCGGCGGCCCGCCCACCGCAGGGTTCCCTGCCGCGAAGGCGTCGAGCCTCCAGTCGTCGATCGACTCGCTCTGCACCATCCCGCTCGGCGGCGCGATCCAGGCCGACGCTCCGTACGTGAGCGACTGGACCGACCCGACTCTTCGCGCCGAGCTTCTCGCGTGCGTGCACGGCGGGGACGCCGGCGTCACCGGCGACGGCGGCGCGTCGTGCACCGGCCCGGGCCTCGCGTTCTACCAGTACCTGAAGCAGAACATTCTCACGCCGGACGCGATCGGCGCCCCGGTGCTCCTCGTGCAGGGCCTGCAGGACATCGTCATGCCGCCCGACCAGGAGGCCGCCTGCAACGTCAACGTGCTGAAGGCCGGTGGCGTGACGCCTCAGGTGTGCACCGACGCGACCGCGAGCCACACCGACGTCGTCAATCGCAACATCGGGTTCGGCATGCAGTGGGCGCAGGCGATCCTCGCCGGCACGACCCCGCCCGCGTGCGCCGCGAGCGCGCTCCCCGCCTGCTCCGCCCCCTGAGGACTAGACTGCGTCGACGACCACGCGGTTCACGAGGCGGCCGAGGCCGTCGATCTCGAGCGCGACTTCATCTCCCTCGCGGAGCCACTGGTTGTCGGTGATCTTCGAGCCGTTCAGCTCGAGGAAACAGCCTGTGCCGCAGGTGCCGGACCCGATGACGTCTCCCGGATACAGCGTCACGCCATAGCTCGCGCGCTCGACGATCTGCGCGAAGGTGAAGGTCATGTCCTTCACGTTGCCCGTCGAGACGCGCTTGCCGTTCACCCACGCGCGCATCTCGAGGTCGTGATGCTCTCCGTTCGGCGTGCGCACCGCGCGCGGGGCCAGCTCGTCGCGCGTCACGAGGTACGGGCCGAGGCCGGTCGCGAAGTCCTTCCCCTTCGCGGGGCCGAGCGACAGCTTCATCTCCTCCATCTGCAGCGCGCGCGCCGAGAAGTCGTTCATGATCGTGAAGCCGAAGATGAAGTCGTCCGCGTCCGCGGCCTTGAGGTTCTTCCCCCGCTTGCCGACCACGATCGCCGCCTCGAGCTCGAAATCGAGCCGGTCCATGTGAAGCGCCTGGACGTGGAGGTCGCCCGGGCCGATCACCGCCTGGTGGTTGGTGAAGTAGAAGACGGGGAAGAGATCGAACTCGGGGATCATCTCGAGGCCGCGGTTCCGCCGGGCCGTCTCGACGTGCTGGCGGAAGGCGTACCCGTCGCGCATCGAGGGTGGGCGCGGGATGGGCGCGACGAGCGTGAGGTCCTTCACGTCGGTCACGCACGTCGCCGGCAGCTCGCCTCGCGCGTGCCACACCACGAGCTCGTCCGCGGCGGGGCGCGCGACGGCCGAGTGCTCCACGAACGCCAGCACGCTGCCGCCACGCCCGCGCGCGGCCTGCCCTGTCTTGGCGGTGGTCGCGTGGTGCTCGAAGCCTCGCTCGAGGTCGATCACCCGTTCGCCGACCAGGATACCGCCGCGAGGCGTCTCGCTGGTCGCGCCGGTCGCGCCGGTCGCGGTGCCTGCGTTGAGCGTGTAGCTGACGAGCTTCATGGCCCGCGTTCTACCACGGCCCCCGCGTCGTTACTCGGCGCCCGGCATGCTCACGGTCCCGCCCTCGCGCTTCGCCGGGTCCTCCATCATCTCGGCGTAGTGCCGGATCGACAGTTGCAGCTCCTCGGGCACCGCGTCGAACTGCAGCCCGATCGCGCGCTGCGCGTGATCGTTCCGCCCCGTCTTCTTGATCCACCGCGCGTGGCCCTGAAGCGTCACGACGCGGCCGTCGATAGGGGAGGCGAAGCGGATCTCGATCGGCTTGTTGATCGGCAATTCGCCCCTGCAGAGGACGAGCATGCCGCTCTCGGAGATGTCCTCGCTCCGCCCGTCGAGCGTGGCGCCGTCGACGAGCATCCGGACGGGCGTGACGTACGCGGCGCGCGGTGACCGGCGCTTCTGCGTGAAGTCGATCGCGGCCACCGGCGTCGGGGGGCGTGACGGCGGCGGGACGACGACCGGCGCGGGCGGAGGTCCGAGCAGCACGGGGTGCCTGCGGCCCGACGGAGTGCTCGCCTCGAGCGCCGAGGCGAACGAGTCCATGTCTGGGAAGCGGTCGCCTCGCGCCTTCGAGAGCGCGCGATCGATGACGCGCGCGACCTCGATCGGGACCTCCGGCGCGGCGTCGTGCAGGCTCGGAGTGCTCGGCGCGACGGCGCTCTTCAGGAGGATCTCCGGGTAGCTGCCGGAGTAGGGCACGTCGCCGGTGAGGCACTCGAAGAGCGTGACGCCGAGCGCGTACACGTCGGAGCGCTCGTCGATGTCGGTCTGCGCCATCAGCTGCTCGGGGGACATGTACTCGGGCGTCCCCATCGGAGCTCCCGCGGTCGTGAGCTTCGACCCGGCGACGAGGTCGACGCGCGCGATCCCGAAGTCGACGAGCTTGGTGCGCTCACGCCCCTCGGCGTCGCGGATGATGAAGACGTTGCTTGGCTTGACGTCCCTGTGCACGACCCCCGCGCGGTGCGCCGCCGCGAGCGAGCGCGCGAGCTGCACCCCGATGGCCACGGTGTCGGCGACCGGCAGCTTCCCACGGGTCGCGAGCAGCCCCTCGAGCGTCCGCCCCTCGAGGCGCTCGAGCACCAGAAACGGCATCGCGTTGCCGTCGAGCCCCGCGTCGAGCACGTCGACGATCCCGGGGTCACACACCGCCGCGAGCGCCTGCGCCTCGCGCAAGAGCCGAGCCTTCAGCGCCGTCAGCGTCGCGCCGTCCTGGTCGGTGTGGAGGATCTTCACCGCGACGATGCGACGCGTGTACACGTGGCGCGCCTCGAAGACCGCGCCAGCTCCGCCGCGCCCGAGGTCGCGCAGCAGCTCGTACCGCTCGTCGATGGTGTCGCCGATGCCGGGCATGCGCGCCGCGTCGGTGCCCTTCGGGATGGCGGGGTTGTCGGCGCGGGTCATCGGTCCTCAGAGTAGCGGCATCGCCTGCCGGAGCAGTAGTGTTCTTGCTGCGCGCGCGTGCAGCTTCGCGCGCGCGGAGCGCGCGCGGAGACTATGCCAGGATGCGCGCGTCTCCCGCTACGTGCTCGGCGCCCGGTCGCGCACCGAGCGCCCGCGTGAGGAACGCGCCGAGCCCTTCGAGCACGGTCGGCGGGATCTCGTGTCCACCTCGGAAAGGGCACCACGTGACGTCGAGCCCGGCCTTCCGGAGCATGTCGCGGAGCACCTCGGCGATCGCCACCGGCAGGATCGGGTCCTGGCTGCCGTGGCTCTGGAACACCGGGGGCGCAGGCCTCCCCGACGCGAGCAGCGCGCGCCACTCCCCCTCGGCGATCAGGCTGCCCGACAGCACGCCGATGCCCGCGAGGGGCGTCTTGCGGCGCAGCGCGACGTCGAGCGACAGCATCGCCCCCTGGGAGAACCCTCCGAGCACGATCCGCGACGACGGCACCTTCCACTCGGTCTCGATGTGATCGAGCACGCCATCGACCGCGGCCCGTGCCTCGACGAGCCCCACCGGCACCTCGGTCGTGAGGCGAGCGTCGCCGCGCTGGAGCGCCATCATGTCGATGCGCCACCACGCGCGACCCGCAGGGAAGCCGTCGCCCGCGAGCGAGAGCAGGGCCGCCGGGAACACGAACCGCGTCCCCTGCGGGACGTCCATCACGCGCCAGAGGCCGACGAGGTCCTCGCCCGGAGCGCCGAAGCCGTGCAGCAGCACCACCACGGGGCCGTCGCCGCCGCCTTCGCGATCACTGCCGCCCGCGAGGACGACGTCGAGGAGGCCGATCTTCGTCTTCTTCATGGCCCTTCTATAGGCGCTTACGGGCGCGGACGGGAGGGGGGAGCCGGTGAGAAGCGGGTGTGAGAAGCGGGTGAGAACGGACGGAGAGGGAGGGAGAGGGTGGAACAGGGAACGGAGGAGAGGAGGAGGGAGTCAGCGGTCGTACGCAGTTTTGGCTGCTCCGCTCACTCGCAGGGGCAACAGTAGTAGACGTTCTGGCTGTCAGGGCCGTCCGTCTGCTCCACGCCCGCCTGCGCATACGGGAAGAGGGACGTGCAACCCGCAGGCGTCGCGGGGGGAGGCAGGAGCGTTTCCCCGGGCGGGAAGTCCCCCGTATTCTCGATTCCGAACAGGTAGTGGTCCGGGGCGCACCCGAGCACGCACGGGCTTGGCGATCCGGCCGGCCCTAGGAGCGCCGTCAGCGAGTCGCTCCCTCCGAAGTCGCAGCCCTCGCCCTCGCAGGATCGGGATCCGCAAAAGAGGAACATGCGGGTCACAATCCAGCCTGCCGTCGCGTCCGTCCCCGGCCCAGCGTCGGGTGGGTCGAGGCCGACGGGCCAGTGACACGACGGCAGCGCGCTGGCGGTCGAGGTCTCCCCGTCGGGGCCGATCGTCACGACCATGCCGTCGACCACCTCCAGGGTCGCCCCCGCGGGGAGGACGAAGGCGTCGGTCGCGGCGTCGTTCATCGACCCGGAGGCTCGCGTCGCGCCCTGGCAGCCCGAGAGGGCAACCGCGAACGCTGCCCAGCAAGGGAAAGAGCGGAACATGGGGCAGCTTACCTCGTCGCGGCTGCCCGGGTAGGTCGAGTACCGCAGGTTCTGCCTGATCCATCTCGACTCGGGCCGCTGAACGCGTCGTCTGTCATCGTCGTCGCCCAGCTCGTGAGACGACCGAGAGGGGGACGGACCGAGTACGCGTCGGTACGGACCGCGTACCTGTGCGTCCGCGGCAACCACGCACGAGCACGCGACCCGAACGCGCATGTACGGAGCGCGTACCTGCAGGTTCTGGACGAGCGCGCGCAGGTACTGAGCGCGTACCTGCGGGTTCTGGACGAGTGCACGCAAGTACGGAGCGCGTACCTGCGGGTTCTGGACGACTGCACGCAGGTACGGGCCGCGTGCGCGCTGGTTCTGGACGCGTACGCGCAGGTACTGAGCGCGTACCTGCTCGCTCTGGACGAGTACGCGCAGGTACCGGAGCACGTACGCGCTGGTTCTGGACGAGTACGCGCAGGTACGAAGCGCGTACGTGCTCGTTCGCGGCGAGTGCACGCAGGTACGGAGCGCGTACATGCTCGTTCTGGACGAGTACGCGCAGGTACCGGAGCGCGTACGTGCTGTTTCCGGACGAGTACACGCAGGTACGCGACGAGCACACGCAGGTACGCGACGAGTGCGCGCAGGTACGCGAGGAGAAGCCGCGCTTCGCGGTCGCGTACGCGCGCGTTGCGGTCGAGTCCCCGCACGTACGCGAGACGAATCCGCGCGGTGTGGTCGAGTCCCCGCGCTTCGTGCTCGAGCACGCCCGCGTTGGAGTCGAGTCCCCGCACGTTCGTGAGCACAAGCCACGCATTGCGGTTGCGTACCCACGCGTCTCGGTCGCGTACCCGCGAGCTCGCGATGACAGCGTCGAGGTCGAGGTCGAGGTCGAGGTCGAGGTCGAGGTCGAGGTCGAGGCCGCCGTCACGCCTCTAGTTCAGCTGCTCCCGTTCGCTCTTCTGCTTGTCCGCGAACACCGCGGCAATCTCATGCTCCAGCGCGTGCGCCAGCTCCTCGGGGATCGCCTCCAGCGTCCCCGCCGCGCGCTCCACGCTCCGCTGGTACACGTAGATCCTCCCCTTGCGCGGCCCGGGCTCTCCCGGTGGCGAGCTGTCGAGGATCAGCAGCGCGCGCGGGTCGACGCCGTCGATGACGAGCTCGGCGCCCACCACGTCGAGGCAGTACACCTCCGCCTCCTTCACGTACTTGCCCAGCGTCGGCTCCATCTTCGCCACGACGTCGCGGACGAGCAGGCCGAACGCCTCCGACGAAGGCGACCACGACGGGGGCGGCTCGCGCAGATCGAGGCCTCGGGCCGTGAGGAAGCAGTCGGTGGCGCCCGGACGGTCGCCGCGCTCGTCGCGCACGAGGCCGAGATAATACCGAGCGTCGGAGTGGACCGGGTTTCGCTTCACGGCCTCCTCGATCAGCGGGGTCGCCTTGTCGAGCTGCCCGACCTCGTAATAGGCGCGCCCGATCAGGTAGTCGTAGCTCGCGTTCTCGTACGGGCCCGCGGGGATCCGCGCGAGGACCTTCGCCGCGTCGTCCGTCGCCCCCTTGCCCAGCAGCGCGTCGACCTTGAGGAGCACGCAGTCGGCGATCTCCTCGGTCGTCTCGGCGTAGTCGAGCGCGTCGTCGCACATCTCGATCGCCTCGTCCCACTCTCCGCGCGGCGACACGAGGACCTCGGCGGCGTTGAGCATGGCCTCGAGGTAGGTCTCGTCGAGGGCGATGGCGCTGCGGTAATGCTCGAGCGCCTCCTCCGTCTCCCCACCGAGCGCCGCGGCGTAGCCGAGCAGGTTGTAGACCTCGGGCGACTTCGGATCGAGCTCCAGCGCTCGTCTGGCGCACGAGGAAGCACCGGGAGCGTCGCCCTTCTGTGCGAGGTCCCATCCGCGGTCGAGGTGTGCAGTGAGCTGGTCCATGAAGGCAGGGGGTTTGTGACCGAAGAGTGGCAGCGCAGTCAAGCCGGGTGTTGGGCTGTTGAGTGGAGCGCAGTCACCCGCGCCTATGTTGAGCGCAGTTACCCGCACCTCTGTTGAGTGGAGCGCAGTCACCCGCACCTCTACTTTGGGCACTCCGGGCACGATCAGGTGCAGGAGCCTGCGCTCGGACGACGCTTCGCGTGGTGCTCGGGTGAGTTCGCGCGGGTCTCTTTGCATCGTTCTCGACGCTGTCTCGTCTGACCCCTGCATGGCGGAGCCCAAGATGTGCGGGTCGGTCATGGCGATGGTGTCGACGTTCGCCTCTATCCATGGTGAGCTGCAAAGCTCAACCGGGAGACAATGAATGCGGAATCGAACGGGTGTTTGCGGTGCGGGGGTCGTGTCTTTCGGCGGGGCGGTGGCGCTGGCAGGCTTGCTCTCTGTGTGGGGCGTCGGCTGCGCGGACGCCGCGGCGAACGCTCCGGTGCCCGTCGTGCCTGTGACAGCGACCCAGCCCGCCGTACCCGTCGCGCCCGTGCCGGTCCCGGTCGCCAGCGCGGTCGTAGCGAGCACGCCGGATCACGTGGCGAGCGAGCTCCGGGAGCAGCATCGACACCACCACCACGGCGGCGTGACGATGTTCATCGCGATGAGCGTCGACACGCTCGCTCTCGCTGCCGAGGAGCGCGCGAAGGTGATGGCCATCCAGACGGCGCTGGCGGACTCGATGGCCTCGGCGCAGGACGCGGAGCGGGCCGTGATGTCCATCCTGGCCGACGACGTCCAGGGCGGGGTCGTCGACCCGACCCGCGTCGGCGCTGCGATCGCCGCTCTTGCAGGGGCCGCCGCGACGGCGCAGGCCGCCACGAACGCGGCGCTCATGCAGCTCCATGCGGCGTTGACGCCGCTCGAGCGGGCGACCCTCGTCGACAAGGTGCAGGCGCACTGGACGGTGTGGGGTCGAGTGAACGGCGTGGGCCGCGCGACCGATCACGCGGACGCGCTCGACGCGCGCCTCGCCGAGCTCACCGACGTCCTCGCGCTCACGAAGGATCAGGCCGACCAGATCCGCGCCCATGCCCTCGCGACGACGCTCGACACGCGCGATGTCGACGCGCGGCTGCAGGCGTTCTCGACGGCGTTCGTCGCCGACGCGTTCGACGCGAAGGCGCCGGGCCTCTCGTCGCCGACGTCCACCGACGCATGGCTCGCGGCGGCCGGCGCCACCGAGATGGCTCGCTTCTGCGAGGCCGCCACTCCGGTGCTCGACGCTGGCCAGCGCACCAAGCTCGCCGCTCACCTCCGCGAGCACCTCGACCACTCCGACACGGCAACAGACACCCCGCGGGCGATGTAGGCCCTCCAGTCTTCCAAGAAAGAGCATCCCTCCATGACCTCTCATCGAAGCTACGCAGCGAAGGCGCTCACGACCCTCGCGTCCCTGGGATCACTCGCTGCGGTGTGCCTGGTTACTCCGACGGCCTCGGCGGAGGTCATCGTCGAGGAGTACCCGTCGGCCGACTACCTGGCGACCGTCGAGCCGGTCTACTACGAGAGCCGCGCGACCTACTGGTGGCACGACCACTGGTACTACCGCGACTACATGGGCTGGCACACCTACGGGTCGGAGCCGGGCTTCCTTTACGATCGACGCATGCATTCGCCGCCCGGCCGCTGGTCGTACGAGCCGCACTGGGGCGGAGGCGGTTTCGGTGGCCGCGGCTGGGACCAGGGAGGTCACGGCGCCCCGGGACGCAACAACGGGGCCGGAGGTCACGGAGCACCTGCCACTCACGGAGGAGGCGCCGCACCGGGGGCGCACGGCGCGCCAGGAGCCAAGGGCGGAGCAGCACCCGCTCCTGCACACCCGCAGGCGCCCCCCGCGCATGGTACGGCCCCCGCGGGCGGTGGGGGAACGCACGGAGGTGGAGGCGGCGGTGGTGGCCACGGCAGCGGCGGCCATCACTGAGTCACTCGTCGCGAGGCGGGCCCCGGCCAGCCGGTCGGAGCCCGGTCGCGTTGGCCAGCAAAGCCTCGCGGACCTGCTGAACGCGGCCCCGTGAGACGGGGGCGCGAACGCCGCGTCGCTCCTCGCCGAGCCCCTCACCGACGAAGAGCGTGACCTCGCCGCCGGCGCGGTCGAACGCTCGCACGTGGGTGATGTCGACGAGCCATTCGTCATGGACCCGGAGGAGCGGCCTCGCGGAGGACGCCTCGATCTCGGCGAGCGAGCCGTCGACCTGGAACTTGCCGTGCCCGCAGTGCACGAACGTGGCGCCGCGCGACACCATCGCCTGGAAGGCCCAAATCTCGGATGGCGCGAGGAACACCAGGCTGTCCCGGCGCCTCGCGACGATGCGCGTGGCCGAGTGGGGGCGTAGGTCCGCTGGAGTCGCATGTACGACAGCGACAGCCTCGTCGGGGGTCACGAGCCTCAAGGGCGGGGAGGACGGCACGCTCTCCTAGTGATCGCGCGTCGAAAAAAGGATCACTCGACGACTCTTCTAGACGGACCAGGAGACCGCGAGGCGCGAGGCGCGAGGCGACTCCTCCGTGACCGCGACGGTGGCGGTCTTGGCGCCGGCGACGACCGCTGCGGCGCGAAACGCGGCGCCGAGCCCCGTGACAGCCAGCGTCGGCCAGCACCGCGGCGGGTGGGACATCCGGAAGACGGCACGGCCCGGCTCCACCTGAAGGATGTCGAGCGAGCTCCCCCGATAGAACGCCGACCATCGCGCCGTATGGAGCGCCAGCAGCAGCTCCGGGCTCTGGACCTCGACGAGCCGCCGAAAGAGCGGTGCGCGCAGCAGGCGCAGGTTCCGCTGGAAGACCCACTCCTCGTAGGCCAGCATGCCGCCGTCGCTCGCGAAGCTGGTGTCGTACACCCCCGCGTGCAGCGCGCACAGCCACACCACCGGCACCCAGTCGCCCGGCGCGGGGGGATGAGCCACCAGGTCTTCGAGCGCCGATGGGAGGCCTGTGCCGACCTCGAGGGGATGCACGGGGTCGAGCACGAGCGTCCGGAGCGTCAGCCCCTTCACGCGCGCCGCGGGGTACGAGTGCAGGCCATCGGGGAGCTGGGCCAGGTAGCCCGCGACCGTCGGCAGGGCTGCGGCGCTTCGGCGCACCACGACGCTGTAGTGGGCGGTGTCGCGATCCGGCGGGGGAGTGCGCTGCCGCTCCGACATCGGAGACGGAGGCAGGTCGGCGGCGAGCTGCAGCCATGCGTCCTCACCGGGCCTCGAGTCCGGCCCGGCCGGCGTGCTCCCTGGCCGACGAAACGTGTCGGCGGCGTTCGGGTCCGCGTCCGTGCGTGGGAGCTCGGGCAAGGTCTCGGCTGTCTTCGAGACCTTCGGCCCGCTCGGCGGAACGCTAGGCTCGCGCTCGGACCGGTCACCTGGCTTTCCCCGAACGCTCAAGCGCCGTGATTGTGCGCCGGGTCCTCCGCAGCGCCAAGGGACTTCGAGCAGCGAGACGCAAGAGCGCCGCGCGCGAGCGGTGCCGCACCCGATTTTCTCCGGGGCGGCGGTGTACTAAGCCATGCGCATGCCGCTCTTTCGCAAGGTGCTCGTGGCCAACCGTGGGGAAATCGCGCGCCGGGTGATGCGCACATGCAAGCGCCTCGGCATCGCGACCGTGGCCGTATACTCGGAGGCCGACGCCGAAGCACCGCACGTGAAAGACGCCGACGAGGCGGTGCTCCTGGGGCCGGCCCCGCCGAAGGACTCGTACCTCAACATCGACGCCGTCGTCCGGGCGCTCCGGCAGACGGGCGCAGACGCGGTGCACCCCGGGTACGGGTTCCTCAGCGAGAAGCGAGCGTTCGCCGTGGCCGTTCTCGATGCAGGCGCGGTCTTCATCGGTCCGCCGCCGTCGGTGCTCGACGCCTTCGGAGACAAGATGAAGGCCCGCGGCGTGGCGCTCTCTGCGGGCACGTCACCGGTGCCAGGGACGAACGAGCCCATCGCGATCGACACCGAGGCGGGCGTGGCGCACGCCAAGGGCGTCGCTCGGGACGTGGGGTATCCGGTCGTCGTGAAGGCCGTCGGTGGCGGTGGCGGGATCGGGATGCAGGTCGTGCAGGACGAGGCGGGCATCGAGCGCGCGCTCCAGAGCTGCTCCGACCGCGGGAAAGCGTCGTTCGCGGACGCGCGCGTCTACCTGGAGCGCTACGTCTCGAAGCCGCGCCACATCGAGGTGCAGGTGTTCGCCGACACGCACGGGCAGACGTTCGCGCTCGGCGAGCGAGAGTGCAGCGTTCAACGGCGCCACCAGAAGATCGTCGAGGAGTCGCCGTCGGCCGCGCCGTTCTTCGCCGGCGACGCCGGAGCGAGGCGGCGGAGCGAGCTGCACGCGGCGGCGCTGCGCGTCGTCAAGCAGGTCGGGTACGTGGGGGCGGGGACGTGCGAGTTCATCGCGGACGCCGAGGGGAACCTCTTCTTCCTCGAGGTGAACGCGCGGCTGCAGGTCGAGCACCCCGTGACGGAGATGGTGACGGGGCTGGATCTCGTGGAGCTGCAGCTCCGCGTCGCGGCAGGGGCCAAGCTGCCGGACCTGTCGAGCGTGACGCCGCGCGGCCACGCCATCGAGGCGCGTGTCTACGCGGAGGATCCGTCGAAGGGGTTCATCCCGAAGCCAGGCGCCATCGACGAGCTCGTGTGGGCGGGCGGGGCTGGGGAGGTGCAATCGAAGACCCTGCGGGTGGAGTCGGGGGTCGTCGCCGGCAGCAAGGTGACGCCGTTCTACGACCCGATGGTGGCGAAGATCGTCGCGTGGGGAGAGACGCGCACGGCGGCGATCAAGACCCTCGACGACGCCCTCGCGGGGACGACCATCGCGCCCTGCTTCACCAACCTGAGCTTCCTCCGCAAGCTGCTCGCTTCGGAGGAGTTCCGCGCGTCCGACTACGACACGAAGTTCGCCGAGGTGCTGGCGAAGCGGGCGTAGGTCGCTGCTACTCCTCGCGATCGAAGGGCACGACGCGGTGCTCGTCGAGCCGAGGGATGCTCGCGCGCACTTTCTCCTCGAGCTCCGAGGCGGTGCCCACGACGACCACGAGCAGGTCGTCGACCGAGAGGCGAGCCTTCACGGCGGCGTTCGCCTGATCGACCGTGACCTTGGCGAGGTGGTCCAGGTACCCCGAGTAGTAGTCGGGCGCGAGGCCGAGCACCTCGACGTCGAGCGCCTGGTGGAGCCGCTTCGAGGCGGTGTCGATGTCGAACGCATAGGAGCGCCCGAGGAACTTCTTGATGAACGCGAGCTCTCTCGGCTCGACGCCCTTCGCCACGAACGTCTCGAGCAGCTCGAGCTCGAGCGCGATGCACGCGGCGGCGTCGGTGGCGGCGGGGAACGTCCACATCGAGAACGCCTGGCGCTGCTTGTCGACCGACAGCCGTGCGTAGGCGCCATAGGACCAGCCGCGCTTCGATCGGACCTCGCGCATCAGTCGCGACGTGAAGCTGCCGCCGAAGACGGCGTTGGCGACGCTCAGCGGAACGTGGTCGGGGTCGTGCGGAGCCGTCCCGAGGCCTCCGATGAGGATCTGCGTCTGCGTGCGCTCGGGCTTGTCGACGAAGATGAGTCGGCGCCCCTTGGTCTTTGCGGGCTCACCGACCGTATCGGCGACGCGCGCTCCCTTCGCGAGCCCGGCTGCGAGGCGCTCCGCGAGGCTGACCGCCCGATCCGTCTCGATGTCGCCCGAGAAGCCGAGGGCCACGTTGCCCTGGACGAAGTGCTGCCGGTAGGCCGCCTGAACGTCGGCCTTCGTGAGGGCGTGGAGCGTCTTGCTCGTGCCGGTCGTGCTGCGCGCATAGGGGTGGCCGTGGAAGACCGCGCGACGGAACGCTTGCTGCGCGAGGCTCTTGTCATTGTCGCGGGCCTCGACCAGCTCCGCGAGCGTCTCCCGTCGCAAGCGCTCGAGCTCGGCGTCGGGGAAGGACGGCTCGGAGATGAGCGTGCCGAGGAGGTCGATGAAGGCGCCGAGGTTCCGCTCGATGACCTGGCCGTGGATGGCCGACGACGAGACGGACACCTCCGTCCCCAGCTCCGCCCCCAGCCGATCGAGCTCGTCCTCGATGGCCTTCGCCGTGTGCGTGCGAGAGCCGCGTCGAAGCATCCGGAACGCCAGCTTCGACGCCCCCTCCTTGCCCGGCGGGTCCTCGGCCGACCCGCTGCGGAACGCGATCGTGATCGACACGAGCGGGACGGCGTGCGACTCGGCCACCTGGACCGTCCCCCCGCCGGAGAGATCTCTCCGCGCGACCTGTTCCCCTCGCGATCGCGCGCCAGGCTTTGCGCTCGGCTTCTTGGCGCTCTCGGCGGGGTTCGTCGTGGTGGTGCTGGCGGAGCTCATTCTGCGGCCTCCTCGGCGGGCTTGGTTTCGTCAGGGAGCACGCGGATGGTCGTCTTCGCGCGGTCGACGAGGTACTTCCGCGCGGCCTTCCGCAGGTCGCTCGCCGTCATGCGCCGGTAGACCTCGAGCCGCTGGAAGGCCGCGCTCGGGTCTCCGAGGACGGTCTCGTAGAAGCCGATCTGCTCCGCCTTGCCCCCCATCGTCTCGAGCGACTGCAGGAGCCCGAGCTCGAGCCGGGCCTTCGCGCGCTCCAGCTCGTCGGCCGTCACGACGTCGTCGCGCACTCGCGCGAGCTCCGGGTAAAGGACCGCTTCGATGTCGGCGATCGTCTTGCCCGTCCGCGCCGTCGCGTACATCTCGAACAGACCACCGTCGGCGAACGTCGACACCCAGGCGCGCAGGTCGGTGCAGATCTCCCCCTCGATCACGAGCGCGCGATAGAGCCGTGACGCGCGACCGCCGAAGAGCACCTCGTTCAGCAGCGTGAGCGGAGCATGGTCGGCGTCTCCCAGCGACGGGCCGTGGTAGCCGAGGAGGAGCTTCTCGGTCGCCGTCGGCTTCTTGATCTCGACGGAGCGCGGGGCCATCTGCGGCGGCTCCGGGTGGCCGTCGTCCGGCGGGATGAGGGACGGCGGGAGCTCGCCGTAGGCCTGGAGCACCAGCTCGAGGAGGCGCTTCTCCTGGAAGTCACCGACGACGACGACGACCGCGTTGTTCGGAGCGTAGTAGGTCTTGTAGAAGGCCTCGCAGTCGGCCGGGGTGAAGGCCTGGATGTCTTCCATCCAGCCGATCGTCGGCCACTGGTAGGCGTGCTCCGTGAAGGCGGTCTTGTAGAGCAGCTCGCTCGCCGCCCCCTCGACGTCGTCGTCGACGCGGAAGCGGCGTTCGTTCGCGACGACCTCCTTCTCGCTCGTCACCTGGGCGTCGCGAAGAACCAGGTTGTGCATCCGGTCGGACTCGAGCTTGATGACCAGGGGGAGGCGGTCCTTCGGGACCGACTCGTGGTAAAAGGTCCAGTCGACCCACGTCGCCGCGTTCGACTCGGCGCCGCTCTCCTCGAGCTTCTTGTCGAACTCGCCGGCCTTGAGGTGCTCGGTCTCGTTGAACATCAGGTGCTCGAAGAGGTGCGCGAGCCCCGTCTTCCCCGGCTTCTCGTGGCGTGAGCCGACCTTGAACCACGTGAAGTAGCTGACGACGGGCGCGCTCTCGTCGAGCAGCAGGAGCAGGGTCAGACCGTTCGAGAGGCCGTAGCGGACGACCTTCGACGGGCCGAAGGCGTGCTGACCCAGGTAGTGGACGAGGGCCGAGGTCTTGCTCTTCGCGTTGACCGCAGCAGCGATGCGGTGGTGGACGTCAAGGGCGGGCATCCCTCCTCATTAGAGCAATGCCGCCGCGAAGCCTCCCGAATTCTCACGGGGCCGGTTGGCAAGAGCCTCCCGCCTTCCTCCTGTGAGAATTCAAGGGGCGCGGCCGCTCTCCGGACCCGAGCTGGACTCGAGATGCATGCCACGCTTGCGCTCGGACGGGGACCCCGGCGACTCTACGCCTTCCATGTTTGCCGAGCATTCGTTCGCCGTCGGCACGAGCCCGTTCCACGTGAAGGGCGTCGTCTACCTCGGCGCGCTGGAGTACTTCGACCGCTCCGTGCCAGGGGGCCGAGCGGCGGTCGTCGAGGCGCTCGAGGCTCCCGCGCTCGCTGCCTTCTTCACCCAGCGGTTCCTGACGGGGAGCTGGTACGACGCCTTTCCGGGAGTACCGATGGGCGTCGCCGCGGCGAAGGTCGCGGGCGTTCCGGTGGCGGAGTTCGTGGCGAAGCGGGCGAGGTGGCAGGCCGAGCGCGACACGCAGGGCGTGTATCGCGCCCAGCTCAAGCTCGCGTCTGCGACGATGATCGTCGACCGTGTGCCGCAGCTGGCCGCGCGCTATTTCGACTTCGTGAAGATCGAGCAGGAGAAGGTCAACCCCAGGGAGTACCTCGCGGTGATCACGGGCGTTCCGGCCTCGCTCGCGTCGCTCTATGTCTCGCTCGCCGAGTCCTTCCTCGCCGTCGCGATGGAGACCGCGGGCGCGCGCAATATTCGCTTCGTGTGGGGAGAGCCGGAGCCCGATGGGACGCGCTCCGGCGTGAGGATCGTCTTGCTGCGTCGACACCTGCAGTGGGAGTAGCGGCGTCCGCGGGTCGACACGCGATGCGGCTCGCGGTACTGCTGCGCACGCGGCGCCATGTCGAAGCAATGGTACGTCAGAGAGGTCCCCGCGGCCGAGCCCGTCGGCCCGTTCACCACCGCGGATCTGCGCCGTGAGGTGCAGGCGGGCAGGTATCGCGAGGCGCTCGTGGCCACGGACGGGGCGAGTGAGTGGAGACCGCTGCTCGCCGAGCTCGCGGCCGAGGACCCCCTCGGCAACGCGCCGACGGTCGCTCACGCGAAGGTAGCCGCACCCGTCGTCCCGCCGACCAGGACGCTGGTGCTCGCGCAACCCGCTGCGTCTGCCCCGCGCACGCCTCCTCCTCCCGCACCTCTGGCATCGAACCCGCCTCCGCGTGTCCGCGCGTCGCGCGCGAACGTCCTCACCGTCGCGATCGCGGGAGTCCTCCTCCTCGGACTGCTCGCGTTCGGGGTCGGCCTCCTCGTGCGCCGCGGCGTCGCGGGGAAGGACGTCGGGCAGGGGGTCGTCCGGGTCGTCCTGCCGAGCACGAGCGGTACGGGCTTCTTCATCGCGGGCCCCGACGACCTCGCGTACGTCGCGACCGCCTACCACGTCGTCGCGAGCGGCGAGCCGATCCTGATCGAGCAGACGCTCGATGGGGGCGGCGGCCGACACTTCCATCAAGCCTACCCCGACGTCGAGGTCGTCGCGTTCGACGCCGACGCGGATGTGGCGATCGTCCGGCTGAACGGCGTCACGCGCGACCACTTCCGCACGCTCGCGCTCGCGAAGACGACGGCGGCCGACGAGTCGGTCCTCTCGTACGGATTCCCCGGCAGCAGCCTCGCCCACAAGTTCGGCATGGTGTCGAAGCCCGGGAAGGTGCTCAGCGTCGTCCACTTCCCGGTCATCGATCACCGCAGCGGTGAGGTCGTGCGCAGCGACGCCGTCGCGGGGCTGCTCGTGTCGGTCGACATCGAGCCCGGCTTCAGCGGCGGACCGACCTGCAACGACCACGGCGAGGTGGTCGGCGTCAACGTCACCAAGGACCTCGCGCACCGCGGTCAGAACGGCGCCGTCGACGTGTCGGTCCTTCGCGAGCTCGTGACCCACGTCCGTCGCAGCGAAGCGGAGGCCCCCCCGACCGCCGACGAGGTCAAGGCGCTGCTCACGCGCGTGGAGCGCGAGTATCTGCTGCTCCCCCTCGAGCGACGCAAGACGACGCGCGAGGACGACTTCGTCAGCACCGGAGACCTCCCGCGCGTCGGGGAGCTCATCACGACCATTCGCCGCATGGAGAACGACACGTCGCGCAAGCCGGACACGAAGATCTCGGGCGCGGCAGGCCTGGGGCTCGTGCTCGCGCGGCTGCCGGGGAAGCCTCTCGAGACCTACAGCGACCGGTCGACGAAGAAGGCGATGGCGGACTGCGAGGTGCGCGAGCGGGGGCTCCGCGAGTTCTTCGGATCGATCGCGAGCTCCCGCGGCGGCGGTGGCGGCGGGGCAGCCGAGGAGGCGCGGGCGAAGTGCAGCGAGCTCGCGTTCCGCCCGCTCGTCTGGGACCTGTCTGCGCTCGCCCTCCAGTGGGAAGGGCAGCCGCGCCAGATCACCGTATCGAAGGTCGATGTCGTCGACGCCGACCGGCACGTGTATCGCGCGGCGGTGCAGTTCGCGGGCATCGACCACCTCGTCGACGTGTGGCTCGGCGGCGACGGCGGCCGCCTGCGGCTGAAGCTGTTCAACGGCGAGGGTGAGGCGTCCGGTCTATCGACGGTGACGGACGTGCCGGGCTCGGCGTTCGCCGGGAGCTGGCGTCGGACGGACCCGCGCATCGCTCACAGCCTCATGCGTGGCGTCGACTCGGACTGGGAGACCGACGAGACCATCGCGATCGCGATGACCGGAGACGGGAACGCGAGCCTCACGCATCAGTTTCGCAGGAAGATCACCATGACCGGGTCGCGTCGCCTCGCCTGCGGGGGCACCGTGCTCTCCCTCGGGATCGAGCAGAGCTTCGCAGGCACGCTCGAGAGCGGGACGATCACGGCGACCCGGACGAAGGAAGCGAAGCCCATCGGCGCGGACATGGCGCGCTGCGGCGATGCGCTGTCGTACTCGCCGGACCTGGTGGTCGTGCTCAAGATGAAGGGGGAGACGCTCCTCGTTTACCGTACAGGGGGCGCGGAGTACCCGCAGCTCGCGGAGTTTACGCGGCAGCTCTGATCGCGGCCCCGCTCGGTCGATTCAGTCGACCTTGAGGATCGCCAGGAACGCCTTCTGCGGGATCTCCACGTTCCCCACCTGCTTCATCCGCTTCTTCCCCTCCTTCTGCTTCTCGAGGAGCTTGCGCTTGCGGCTGATGTCGCCGCCGTAGCACTTCGCGGTGACGTCCTTCCGCATCGCGCGGACGGTCTCGCGAGCGATGATCTTGCCGCCGATGGCCGCCTGGATCGCCACCTCGTACTGCTGCTGCGGCACGAACTCCTTCAGCTTCTCGGCCAGCGCGCGCCCGCGAGGCTGCGCCTTGTCGCGGTGGGCGATGATGGAGAGCGCGTCGAGCGGCTCGCCGTTCACCAGGATGTCGACCTTCACCAGGTTGTCCGCGCGGTAGCCGGTCAGCTCGTAGTCCATGGAGGCGTACCCACGAGACACGCTCTTCAGCTTGTCGTGGAAGTCGAAGAGCACCTCGCCGAACGGGAGCTCGTACGTGATGATGACGCGGTCCTTGCTCGGGTACTGCATCCCGAGCTGGACGCCGCGCTTCTCCTGGCAGAGCGCGAGGACGGCGCCGACGTGGTCGGCCGGCACGTGGATGCTCATCTTGACGAGCGGCTCCTCGATGCGGTCGATCCATTGAGGCGAGGGGAGCTTCGCCGGGTTCTCGACCCGGAGCACGGTGCCGTCGGTCTTGAACACGTTGTAGACGACCGAGGGCGCGGTCGTGATGAGGTCGAGGTTGAACTCGCGCTCCAGACGCTCCTGGATGATCTCCATGTGGAGCAGGCCAAGGAAGCCGCAGCGAAACCCGAACCCGAGCGCCTCGGACGAGTCGGGCTCGAACGAGAAGGCGGCGTCGTTCATGTGCAGCTTCTCGAGCGCGTCGCGCGTCGAGGGGTAGTCGGCGCTGTCGGTCGGGAAGATGCCGGCGAAGACCATCGGCTTCACGTCCTTGAAGCCCGGAAGCATGTCCTTGGCCGGCTTGCCGGCGTGCGTGACCGTATCTCCGACCTTGGTGTCGTGGACGCTGCGGATGTTGCCGGCGATGAAGCCGACCTCCCCCGCGTTGATCTCCTCGAGCGACACCGCGAACGGCTGGAAGCTGCCGAGCTCGGTCACCTCGTAGTCGCGCTTGGTCGCGAGGAACCGGACCTTGTCCCCCTTCTTGATCGACCCGTCGACCACGCGCACCATGGCGACCGCACCCCGGTACGCGTCGTACCAGGTGTCGAAGATGAGCGCGCGAAGCAGCCCGTTCGGGTCGCCCTTCGGGGGCGGCACCTTCGCGACGATCTGCTCGAGGATCTCCGGGACCCCGACGCCGCTCTTGCCGCTCGCGGAGATCGCCTCGGAGCAGTCGAGCCCGATGACCGCCTCGATCTGCTCACGCGTCCCCTCCACGTCGCTCGACGGGAGGTCGACCTTGTTGAGCACCGGGAGGATCTCGAGCCCTTGGTCGAGGGCCAGGTAGACGTTCGCGAGCGTCTGCGCTTCGACGCCCTGCGTCGAATCGACGACGAGGACAGCCCCCTCGCATGCGGAGAGCGATCGCGAGACCTCGTAGTTGAAGTCGACGTGACCGGGGGTGTCGATCAAGTTGAGCTGGTAGGTCTCCCCGTTCTTCGCCGTGTAGGAGAGCCGGACGTTCTGCGCCTTGATCGTGATGCCACGCTCGCGCTCGATGTCCATCTTGTCGAGCAGCTGTGGCTTCGCCTCGCGATCGCTGACGGCACCGGTGACCTGCAGGATGCGGTCCGCCAGCGTGCTCTTGCCGTGGTCGATGTGCGCGATGATGGAGAAGTTGCGGATGTGGCTTTGCGGAACCGGCATGAAGAGAGAGAGCCCTTACTTGTCGCGGCGCTCCGTGACCAGAGGTTCCGGCTCGGGGACCGGCTCGGGCTTCGAGAGCGCGAGCTGGCCTGGGAGCAGATGCGCGTAGTGACGGAGGACGAGGTCGATGCCCTCGCGGATGTAGACCGAGGTCGGCACCTTGGTCCGCTCGTGGAGCACCTTGAGCTGTTCGCTCTGCTCGGGGGTCACGTAGATGGTCGTCGATATCTTCTTGCGTGACATGACGCGGTTCCTCGAGACCTGTCCTCCCCGGTCAATGCGCCAGGGAGAGGAACTACACTACGTGAACATATGTGACCGTTCAAGGCGGGTGGGGGGACTTGCTACGAAGGGGGGCGGCCCGCTAAGGTCCGGGGCAGACCTTTACCTTTTGGAAACGGCGCGATGAATCTTCGAAGGGCGTTGGGGTGGTGCCTCGGGGCAGGAGGGGTTTTCGCAGCGCTCCCATCTCTCGGCGGTTGCGGCGACGCGCCGCCGGCGCCCGCGAAGACCGGTGCGTCGGCGCCGGATGCCGTCGAGTCCATCGAGCACGAGGCGTGCGACCCCAAGGCGAGCGGCCACAAGGCCGAGTCGTTCGACACTCGCGGCGACGGGAAGCCCGTCGTCATCAAGGTCTACAACGGGTCCGGCAAAGAGATTTGCCGCATCACGGACATCAACCACGACGGCAAGCCGGACCTGTTCGAGTACTTCGACGCCGGGGGCAACATCCGACGGCGTGAGTCGGACTACGACGCGAACGGCACGATCGACTCGGTCGAGTTCTACGAGGGCGGCAAGCTCGTCAAGCGCGAGTACGACACCACCGGCCAGCACCGGGTCGACACCTGGGACTACTTCGACAAGGTGAGCGGCAAGCGGCTCCGCCGAGAGCGCGACACCACCAACGATGGCAAGGTGGACCAGTGGTGGACCTGGGACGGCGACAAGATCACCATCGCCATCGATCGGAACGGCGACGGGCAGCCCGACCCTGGTTCCGCGATCGTGCTCGACGAGAAGACGGGGATGGCGCAGGAGGCGAAGGACGCGAAGGACGCCAAGTCGGCGCCCGCGGCGTCCGCGTCGACGCGGCCGGCAGACGGCCCCCCACCTCCGACGTCCCCGGCCGCGACGCCCGCCGCTCCCGCGACGAGCGCGTCGGCCCCGCTGCCGACCCTGGAGCACCCCTTCGCCGCCACCCCGCCGGAGCCCGCGCCCCCGACGTCTCCCGCCCCTGCTCCCGGAGGCAAGAAGTGAAGAAGCTCGTCCCGATTCGCGTCCGCGCGGCCAGCACCGTAGCCCTCGCCCTCACCGCGCTCGTCGTCGCCTCCTGCGGCGGCTCGAACGAGGCGGCGCCCCCTCCGCCCGCGCAGACCAAGGTCATGATGTCCGACCCCAACAAGTGGCCCAAGGACGACAGGTCCATGTGCGACTGGAAGGGGAAGCCGGAGCTCGAGGTCAGCGAGACTGCAGGGCCCGGCGCGCTGAAGCCGAACGTCCGCCGCGTCTACAAGATCGTCGGGGAAGGGGATGCGCGGCACAAGAGCCTCGTCTGCCGCGAGATCGACACGAACCTCGACGGGATCAAGGACATCGTCCGCACCTTCAACTCCAAGGGCGAGGCGATCCACGAGGAGTCCGACACCAACTACGACGGCAAGCTCGACGTCTGGGTCACGTTCGTCAACGGCCGCATGAGCGAGGAAGACATCGACAGCCACTTCACCGGCAAGGTCGACGTCTGGAAGATCTACGTCGACGGAGAGCTCTCTCGCATCAAGCGCGACACGAACGGTGACGGGAAGCCCGACGTCTGGGAGATCTACGTCAAGGGCAAGCTCGACCGCGTCGGCGTCGATCTCGAATTCGACGGCCACGTCGACCGCTGGGACCGCGATGTCGTCGCGATGCGCGCGTCCGAGGAGGCCGAGGTCAAGGCGCGCCAGGCGATGCAGGCCGCTCAGGATGCGGGTGCTGCCCCCCAGGGCGACCTGACACCCGACGCCGGCGCGGTTCAGAAAGCAAAGAAGGCCGTCCGCACCAAGAAGTAGGTGGGGTCACTCGCGCGTAGGCGGTGTGACGATTTCGCGCCGGTATCGGCGGAAAACGCGCCGCCTACGGTGCACTCGTCCCTTCGCGGCCGTAGGCGTCTTCGAGCCTCACGACGTCATCGAGATCCGGCGTCGACACCTCGACCACGTCGACGTCCGTGACGGCGATCATGCGGTGCACGGTCTTCGGGACGCAGTGGTAGGAGTCGAGCGGCTTCATGCGGATCGTCTTGATGTCCGCACCGACACCGATCTCCAGGTCCATCTCGCCGGACTGGACCAGGAAGGTCTCCTCCTTGCGGTTGTGGTACTGACGCGAGAGCCGCTTCCCCGCCGTGATGTGCAGGATCTTCCCCACGTACCCCGCCGCCTCGGCCCAGATCAGCTCATGACCCCACGGTTTCTCGACGCGTCGCATGCCCTTCGTCCTCGCATTCCCTGACTCTACGAAGCCCCTGCACGCCCATCGCGCGCAGTCGGGTCACCTTCGTGCCCCCGCAGAAGCTGCGGGCGCACGAGCACGATACACCGCCCCACGAGCGAAGCCATGAGCGAAGAGCGACTCCAGAAAATCCTCGCGCACGCCGGAGTGTCCTCGCGGCGCGCCGCCGAAGCCATCATCACCGCAGGGCGCGTTCGAGTGAACGGGCGCATCGTCACCGAGCTCGGTAGCAAGGCGGACACTCGGAAGGACAAGGTCGAGCTCGACGGTACACGCCTGGTCGCCGAGACCCCCGTCTACCTCGTGCTCCACAAGCCGCGCGGCGTCGTCGCCACGATGAGTGATCCCGAGGGTCGGCTCACGGTGAAGGACTTCCTGAAAGGGGTCTCGGCCCGCGTCTATCCCGTCGGGCGCCTCGACTACGCGACCAGCGGCGTCCTGCTGGTCACCAACGACGGAGACTTCTCCGAGGGGCTCTTGCACCCGAAGAAGGAGGTCCCGAAGTCGTACATCGTCAAGGTTGCCGGGACGATGGGGTTCGACGACTTCATCCTCTGGAGCAAGGGGGTCGAGCTCGACGACGGGCCGACGAAGCCCGCGAAGGTCACTCTCCTGCGGTTCGAGGGGGACAAGACCTGGATGGAGCTCACTATCAAGGAAGGGCGCAACCAGCAGGTGCGCCGTATGGGCGAGGCGACGGGCTTCCCCGTCATGCGCCTCGTGCGCGCGAGCTTCGCCGGCATCTCCTCCGACGGGCTCAAGCCGGGAGCCTGGCGCGCGCTCACGCGCGAGGAGCTCCACAACCTGAAGCAGACGTACGGCGTGCCGAAGTCGCTGCCGGCGCCGGTCGAGCCCGCCGACAGGCCGCCGCCCCGCGCGACGCGCGGCCGTGTCGCCGGCGTCGACGTTCGTGGGCGAGCGCACGGGAAGTCGGCCGAGCGTGCGCAACCGGAAAAGATCCAGCGGAAGCCGGGGACGGAGCGCGGGGACGACCGATCACCGCGCTACGGCGGCGGCTCACCGGGCCGGCGCGGCTATGCCGTGAAGGACGACTGGGGCGGCGGCGCAGAGCGAGGCCGTACGCGGCACGAGCCTGCGTCGGAGGCAGCGCCGTCCCGAGGCGGCGGCGCACGATCGAGCGCAGGGCAGGGGAGCCGTGTCGGCCGAGGGTCGAGCGGAGGGGAGCGCTCTGCACGCACCGACGGCGCGCAAGGAACGACGCCCGCGCCGGGCGGTCGGGGTCGCGCGACGCGGACGACGGGAACCGGCGGCGGCGTCGGCGCGAGCGAAGATGCTGCCGGCTACCGCATGCAGCGCGGACGACGCAGGTAGCTCAGGGCTCCCGCAGAAAGAGGCTCTGCGCCTCTTCGGAGACGGTCGCCAGCACGTCGGGGAACGCCTGGCTGACGACGTCGGCGATCGCGGCGTACTCGAAGATCGAGAAGCCGTAGAAGGTGCAGCCTTCGACCTTCGCGGACGTGCCCCGTGCCTTCGCATAGGCGACCAGCGCGTCGCGTGCGATGCGCGTCGGGTCGCGGACCCCGAGCTGCCCCGTGCCCGCGCCGAGCGCGACCATCGCGACCGTCACCGGGTCGGGCAGCGCGTCGATCGCGCGAAAGAGGTTGTCGCAGCAGGTCTGGATGAGCGCGAGCGTCGGGAACGACCGCCCGGTGAACCCGGCCCGGTAGTCCATCACCGCCACGTGCGCGACGTAGCGCGCGCGAGGGTGCGTGCCGGCGTCCGTCACGAGCACTTGCCCCGGCCCCATCGGGCCGCCGAACGTGCGTGCGAGCGCCGCTTCGATGTGCTCCTGGTACCCGGGGCCGCACGCCTGACGGATCGCGCCCGAGACACCGCTGCCGAGCTTCGCGTTGGTGTTCGATGCGTTCACGAGCAGCGTCTCGTGGCCGTCGGTGAGGCTCCCCTGGACGACGGCGACTCTCATGAATCGAGTAGAGCACAGTCACCCGCGCGTCCCTTTGTGGGCGCGCGCAGGTGCAGGAGCCTGCCGCTCGACGTCGTCACGGGAGGTACGGTGTGGCCTCGTACTCGAACTTCGCGACCGGCCTCGCCGTGTGCAGCAGAGGGTCGAGCACTACCGGCGGCAGCTCCCAGGCGTTCGTGAAGAAGCCGCCTGCGCGGACCGAGCCGCTGCCCAGGATCATCTGCCCGCGGGCAGAGGCGACGTCGACATCGTAGACCACGAAGTCCGGAAGGAGATCGGGCAGCGAGAGCGAGCGCCACGTCCCTGGTGCGTCCACCCCCTCGACGACGACGACGTACCGCGCCGGGTTCTCTGGGTTCGGTCGAATGAACGCGACGCCCACCTCGCGCCCCGTGTACCGCTCGCCGCCGAGGACGACGGCGTCGCCGTCCACATGGATCGGGAGGCGTGCATCGAGCGCTCGCACCACGCCGTTGCTCTTCGCGTTCCCCACCAGGAACAGCCCCTTCGCGTTCGCGAGCTTCTCCCCCTTCGCGAAGAACTCGACGTCGCTCATCACGGGGTACTCCACCGTCACCCCCCAGCGGACCGCCGCCCACTGCCGTGCGACCTCCTCGTTGGCGCGAGTCTGCTCGGGGTCGCTCGCGCCGTAGACGAAGAGGAGCGGCTCGTGCAGCGCGTCGCGGATGGGGCCGGTGACCGTGCCGTGCTTGTAGATCCCGTCGTGCGTCGCCGCTCCGGCCACCCACGGGCTCGTGGGAGTGTCGCGATGCATCGCCAGCTCGAAGCCGTCGTCGAACGCGAGCTCCGCGCCGTCGGCCTGCACCGTGACCTTCCCGTGTCCGGTGCCGAGCTGCGTGTCGCGGTCGAGGTGCATCGCCAGCACCCCGCTCGTCTTCACGCCGAGCGCTCCGCGTGCCGTGACCCGCGCGTCCACGTCTCCCCATCCGTCAGGGGCCGAGACCTCGTCGACGTGCACCCAGGCGTCGTCGCCGTCGCGGAGGCGCAGCGTACGAAAGCTCACGTGGCGCGGGTGCGGGTCGCGTCGCTGCCGGAGGAGCCACTTGGCGCCCTTCAGATCCTCGTACGTCGTCTGCCACACGTTGTGCCCGAGCGGCGGGTGCTCGTGGACGACGTCGTAGTGGAGCTCCTCGTACTTCTTGATGAGGACGCCGCTGTTGTCCTGCGGCAGATCGAGCGTCCCGTGGACGATGTAGAGCGGCAGGTGCTCGCCGTTCAGCGCCCAGAACGCGTTCGAGCGCTCCTCGGCGAGGTGCTGCTCCCACGGCCTTAGCGGATGACCCGCGATGTCGCGGCGCACGAAGTAGCTGTGATAGCCGCACAGCGGCTCGGCCGCCGCGAAGATGCCGGGGTGGTGGAGCGGAATCGACGCAGCGCCGATGCCCCCCATGCTCATACCGGTGATGGTCACGCGGTCAGGGTCGATGGGATAGCGCGCGAGCGCCCACGACAGGATGCGGAGAGCGTCGTCCTCTCCGAGGTCGCGATACATCGTGTTGCCGTAGCCGTTCGGCGTGACGACGAAGGCCTCGAGCGGCTCGAGAGGACCCGTGTGCCGGTCCTCCCACTCGTTGTCGCGCTTCGGGTCGTCGTGGCCGAACAGATAACGGACCATCGCCATCGGTCGCCCGTTCAGCCCGTGAAGACCGACGATGAGCGGATACCGCCGCGCCGAACCGGGCCGGTACGACTCCGGAACGTAGAGCCCGAACGGGGCGGCGCGGTCGTCGAACGGGGCGAGCAGCGCACGCCGCATCGGGCCGGTCCGGTGCGCGAACGGGTCGGTGTGGTGGTCGAGGCTCGTGGCCAGGGCGTCGAGCTCGCGCGCGTCATCCTTCTGCGCCTCGAGATCGGCGTCGGAGTGCGTCGCGAACGAGACGAGGCGGTCGCGCAGATAGACGACGCTGTCTCTCGAACCTGCGAGCAGCCACGAAGTGTCTCCGTCGAGCGCTTCGAGAGACCGCGTGGCGTGGCGGACAGCCTCGTGCACGCGGCTGCGAGGCGAGAACGCGGCCTTCACGACGCGACCCGCGACGGAGACCTCGTAGGTGAAGTCTCTGTCGTCGACCGAACCTGGCACGCGCGGCAGCGTCACGCTCAGCTCGCCCACGCCGCGCGCGTCGAGCGGGACCTCTCCCGCGTCGACGTCCATCTGCACGCTGCGGTCGCGCCCGACGAGCCGCAGCGTGGTGCGCAGCGGTACGCCGCGCGGAGCCCCTTCCGGGAAGCGCACCGTGAGCTTCGGCCGGTACGCCGTCTCGTTCGCGTCGGCCACGAGGCCGCGATCGACCGAGACCCACGAGAGCTTCGCGGCGAGCGCGCGCGCGTCGTCGGAGGTCGTGCCTGGCAGCGCGAGGTACGCCCCTTCGGGAGGGGAGAGATTCGCGTCGAGAAGCCGGACCTTGAACGCCCAGCCCGCGTCGCGCTGGTGCAGCTTCAGGACGAGCGAGTGGTCGCCTGCGCCGAGATCGAGCGGCACGATGTCGTCGTCGTCGCGTTGCGGGCGTGACTCTTCGCGCGAGAAGACGCTCTTGCCGTCGACGAAGACGTGCAGCCCGTCGTCTGCGCCGATGAGGAGCAGGTAGCGTCCGGGCTTCTCGACGTGCACGACGCCCGTCGCGTAGGCGACGAGGTCGCTCCCACGCGCGTGGAGGGCTGCCTTGACGTCGATCGGCCCCTCGGACGACGAAGCGAGCGTCCAGTGCTCGCCTTCGCGAGGCTCGTCATGCGCCGCGGCGGACGGGTAGGGGCCGCGCAGGAGCCACGCGCCAAGAGTTCCGTCGAGCGCCGGCGCGAGCTCCACTCTCGTCGCGATCGCGCGCGCGACCGCGTCGAGCGAAGGCTGCGGGTCTGCCGCCACGCGTGACGCGAGCGAGAGCAGGGCGACGGCCACTGCGAGCGCCTGCGCCGGGCGATCCATCCGAGCTTTCTACAGGGTGAGGTTCTGCGCGAGCATGCGCGTCTCGTCCTTGAACGCGATCTCGACCTTCGCCGCGTCGACGATGCGCGTCACGACGCCGTCGCCGAATTTCGTGTGGTGCACGAGCTCGCCCTGCTTGAACGTCCCCTTCACCGTGTAGCGGGTGAAGGCGTTCACTGCCTTGCCGAGCACGGCCTGCTCCCAGCTCTTCTCGCGGCTCTCGCTGAGCGCGCGCGCCTTGGACATGCTCGTCACACGCGGCGCGCGCGGCTCCTTGATGCCGGCGCCCTTCGCCACCTTCTCGCCCGGCGCCGCCTTCTCGCCCGGCGGTCGCGCGCGGTACAGATGGTGGGAGTTGCACGTGGAGCACTCCACCTTGCGCGGGTTCGTCCCCACCATCGCGATGATTCGGTGGTTCAGCACGAGGCGGCACTTGGTGCAGAAGCTGTCGACTTCCCCGCCGGCGCGGAGGTTTTTTGAGGGCATGCGCGTCTTTGTACCACAAGTGCCGCCATCTTTGGGCGGCGCGGAGCGAGATGGGTGCAGTTGTCAGGCTATTTCTTTCTAGACGAATTCTCACGGCGTCCGTCGGCGCGGCGCCTCCCTCCTTCCTCCCGTGAGAATTCACAGGGGAGCGCGGCCGCTCCCCTGACCCCAGCCCGCTTGCCTCGAATTTCGGCGCGCGCGGTCGAGCGGCATGTTGAGCGTGGCCGGCGAACGCATCGGAGTAGTCTGGCCGGTGCACTCATGGAGAAGTACGTAGCGGTCGCCGGAACGATCGGCGCGGGGAAGACCTCGCTCGTGGCGTGGCTCTCGAAGCGCTACGGGCTCACGCCTTTCTACGAGCCGAACGAGAACAACCCGTACCTGGCCGACTTCTACGTCGACATGGCGCGCTGGGCGTTCCACTCGCAGGCGTTCTTCCTCGCGCACAAGCTGGAGCTGCACCAGCAGCTCGAGCGGAGCGCGACGCCTGCCGTCATCGACCGAACCATCTACGAAGATGCAGAGATCTTCGCGAAGAACCTCTACGCCCAGCGGCTGATGGACAAGCGAGACTGGGAGGTCTACCAGCGCCTCTACGCCGGGATCCGCCGCGCGCTTAGACCACCGGACGTGCTCATCGCGCTCCGCTGCTCGCTGCGCACGGCGAAGAAGCGCATCCTCTTTCGCAAGCGCCCGATGGAGGCCGCGATCCCCGACGCGTACCTCCGTCGCCTGCACCGGCTCTACTCGGAGTGGTTCTCGAGCTACGAGCTCTCACCCATCATCATCATCGACACGGACGAGCTCGACTACGTCGAGAACCTGGTCGACCTGATCGACCTGACGAAGCGGCTCGACAAGGTGCTCGCTTAGGTCGAAGGTCGAGGTCGAGGGTCGTTCCCTACTCGTCCTTCGGGTGCTTCTCCTTCTTCTCGCGGTCGGACCGCTTCACGTAGACGTCCGTGTGCACCTCGGGCCGGGGGATCGAGCCCGCGGGCGACGACGACGGGCCCGACTCGGGAGGAATGCTGCCGCCCGTCCTCTCGGGCGACGAACCGTCAGCCTTCGCGGGCGCCTTCCCGTCGTTCGGGCGGAAGCGAATCGTCGTGTTCACCTCGAACTGCACCGTCGTGAGCAGCTTCTGCATCTCGCCGGCGATGTTCGTGTGCTCGAGGAAGTCGCGCATCTCCTTCGCGAAGATGCGGAAGAGGCCGTTCTTCGTCTCGTCGACCTGCGAGAAGATGTAGCCGACGACCTCCTTCGGCAGCTTCAGGTCGCCCACCAGCTGCTTCACCGCCTCGGGAGCGTCGTGGGCCTTCTCGTAGCCGAGCTCCACCGCGCGCTTGATCAGCTCGGGGATCGCTCCTTCGAGCCGTCGACGGAAGCTGTCGCTGGGGTCCTTCTCGGTCATCCGGGTTGCGTAGCTCTCTGAGACAGTTCGGTCAATTCTACGGGGGAGGCTCGGCCGAGAGCGACCGAAACGTAGCTGACGACGAGTTGAACGACGGCGACCCCGAGCGGAGCGACGCCGATCGCGAGCCGAGCTCGGCGACCTCGACCGGCATGAAGCCGAGTCCGACGCGAACCAGGGCGAGCTCGAGGGGAACGAAGCCGACGGCGACCCGAACGAAGCGACTTCGACCGAAACAAGAGCAACTTCGACGGGAACGAGCGCGCTCGGAGCCGCATCTTCGTCGTGGCGATGCGATTCGTCGACGAAACGCTGCGAGTCAGCTTCCCTCCGACGGAAGCGAGCGACTCATCGTCCGAGTCGTCGTCGCGTCGCGACGAACGAGCGACGTTCGCGTCCGAGGTTGCCTTGTTCCAGCGGAAGTGAGCGAAGGTGGGGCCGGAACGTGGACGAATCGGTGTCGAACGACGACGAATCGGTGTCGAGCGTCCTCGTTTCGACGGGAACGAGCGACGCTTCGGTCCGAGCGTGGACGAATCCGTGTCGAACGACGACGAATCGGCGTCGAGCGTCCTCGTTTCGACGGGAACGAGCGAAGGTTCGGTCCGAACGTGGACGAATCGGTGTCGAACGACGACGAATCGGTGTCGAGCGTCCTCGTTTCGACGGCAGTGAGCGAAGGTGGGGCCGGAACGTGGACGAATCGGTGTCGAACGACGACGAATCGGTGTCGAGCGTGCTCGTTTCGACGGGAGCGAGCGACGCTTCGGTCCGAACGTGGACGAATCGCTCTCGAGCGACGACACCTCGCTGTCGAGCGTCCGCGCTTCGCAGGGAGCGAGCGAAGCGTCCGTCCGGAGGACGGCCAGACGGCCTCGAACGACGAGGAGTCGGCGTCGAGCGTCCTCGCTTCGACGCGAACGAGCGAAGCCTCGGCCCGAACGTGGACGAATCGCGCTCGATCGCTGCCGCTGTCGCGCGACCGAGCGACGAGGCGGTCCGACCGTTCGAACGAACGAGCTCTTCGAGGCTCATTTCGAGACGATCGTGCCACGGTGCGCGACGAACGAGGGAAGGGACGGGCCGAGCACGCCCGGTTCGCGACCAGGGAGGGTCGCCTGTCTCCCTCCTCCGCTTCCTCCCGTCTGACCGACCCTCGCTACGCCGCTGCCTTCAGGATTCGCGCGACACCGAAGGCCGCGGCCTCGAGAGCTCCCTTCCGGGCCGCCCCGCCGCGCGCACACACGAGCAACTCCTGGTCGTCGATCTGGAAGGTCGCGATCGCCGTCTCGCGCAGCAGCACGTCGACCCGCGAAGGGCTCTCGTTGCTCTCGCCGCGATCGACGTTCGTGTGCGCACCGGCGAGCAGCGGGGCGTAGGCGGCGAGCTCCTCGCAAGCCGCCCACGATCCTGCGCCGGCGACGACGACCCCCGACGAGTCGGCGACGACGATCGTGTCCAGCGCCCCTGTCGTGCGGGCGTGTGCGAGCTGGTAGTGGAGCGCGATGAGCGGGTCCTGGCTGCGCTTCCGACGGCGGTCTTCCTGGTGCATGATCCCTCGTGGCCTTACTGAGTGGTTCGGTGAGCCCGGCTGGGGTCGGGGGAGCGGCCGCGCTCCCCCGCAATTCTCACGGAAGGAAGCGGACGGCGCTTCGCCGGGAGCGCCGTGAGAATTGAGAATGCAAGCTTGGTGAGCCGGGGCTTCGAGGGCCAACTTCGGGCTCTCCGCATCATGAAGGCTTGACCTGAACGGGCGATCTGGCAGACGATCAATGGAAGCATGGGCCAAGGTCCGAACGACAAAGGTCGTCGAATGTTCGACGATGATGACGAGGTCACGAAGATCGGCAAGGTGGCCGACCTTCTGCCCGTCAAGGCACCGAAGCGTGACCGCCCCTACTTCATCATCCTCGCCGGGTCGAATCTCGGCCGCATGTTTCGCATCGAGGGGGACGAGGTCATCCTCGGCCGCGCGACGAGCGCGAGCGTTCGCCTCGAGGACGACGGGATCTCGCGAAACCACGCCAAGGTGGTCATGCGCGGCGAGGACCTCTGGATCGAGGATCTCGGCAGCCAGAACGGCACCTTCATCAACGGTGTGCGCATCACGACGCAGGCGCTCCGCGACGGCGACAAGATCCAGGTCGGCGCGACGACGATCCTGAAGTTCACGTACCACGACGACCTGGACGACAAGTTCCAGCAGAAGATGTACGACGCCGCGCTGCACGACGGCCTCACGAAGGCCTTCAACAAGCGCCACTTCCTCGAGCGGCTGAGCGTCGAGGTCGCGTACGCGCGGCGCCACAAGACGCCGCTCACGCTGATCATGCTCGACGTCGACCACTTCAAGCACGTCAACGACAAGTTCGGGCACCTCGCGGGCGATCACGTCCTCATCGGCCTCGCGGCCATCGTCGAGAAGCAGCTGCGGACGGAGGACCTCTTCGCGCGCTACGGCGGGGAGGAGTTCGCGGTCCTCTGTCGCGGGGCGTCGCTGGGGAACGCGTCGGTGCTCGGGGAGCGGCTTCGAGTGCAGGTCGAGCAGGCGAAGTTCGAGCACGCAGGCAACGCGATCCCCGTGACGATCAGCCTCGGGATCGCTGCGCACTCGGAGAAGGCGCCCGACGGCGCGACCCACCTCGTCTCCGAAGCGGACGCGGGGCTCTACGACGCGAAGCGCGGCGGGCGAAACCGCGTCGTGGCGCGCAGCAGGTAGGGAGTTGGCCGTGCCGGCTGGCGGATGATACTGCCCGAGGGGTGACAGAAGGCCTGACGAGTCCGCGCGAGGCTGTGACGCGGTACGTCGCTTACCTCGAAGTCGAGCGGCGCGCGTCGCCCAATACGGTCGCGGCGTACTCGCAGGATCTCTCGAGTCTGCTCGGATTCCTCGCGGCGTCGCACGTCGAGCACGCGGGGAGCGACATCCGGAACGTCGACCTCTATGCGCTCCGCGGCTGGCTCGGTCAGCTCGCGCGCACGCACGCTCCGAGCTCGGTGGCGCGCAAGGTCGCCGCCGTCCGCTCGTTCATGCGCTGGCTCCTGCGCCGGAAGATCATCGAGAAGAGCCCCGCCGAGGAGCTCTCGACGCCGAAGGTCCGGAGGCCTCTGCCGACGCTGCTCTCGGTCGACATCGCGGAGCAGGTGATGGAGAACCCGGACGACTCGCCGACGGGCCGCCGTGACCGCGCCGTCCTCGAGCTCCTCTACGGCTCCGGCGTGCGCGTGAGCGAGCTCGCGGGGCTGTCGCTCGCCGACGTGGATCTCTCCGCGCGCACGGTGCGCGTCGTCGGCAAGGGGGACAAGGAGCGCATGGCGCCGCTCGGCCAGAAGAGCGTCGCCGCGCTCGGAGCCTACCTCGAGGTGCGTCCCACGTTCGTCGACAAGAAACGGCGGACGCAGGACGCGTTCGCGGTCTTCCTCTCGCCCCACGGGAAGCGGCTCGATCGCCGAGCCGTCCACCGCCTCGTGCAGCGCCACGGCGTCCTCGGAGCGGGTCGCGGCGACCTCCACCCGCACGCCCTGCGCCACACCTGCGCCACTCACATGCTCGACGGCGGCGCCGATCTGCGCGCGATCCAGGAGCTGCTCGGCCACGCCAAGCTCTCGACGACGCAGCGGTACACGCACGTCTCCGTCGAACAGCTGCTCAAGGTCTACGACCAGGCCCATCCGCTCGCGAAAGCCCGCGAAAGACGGTAAGAGCGGGGGGCATGTTTGCGCGCGGGAAACGACTCGTGTCTTCCCTCGCCGGCGCAGGTGCGGCCGCGTGCCTCGTCGCCTGGGTCGAGAGCCGCAAGGCGATGCCCGACTCTGCCCGCGGGCCCGCGATGCGCGACGTCCTCACCGCCGAGGTCGGCGTGCTCCTCCCGTTCGCGCTCGCGCTCGGCCTCGCCGTCGGCGTCGCGTGCCTGTTCCTCGAGCCCGAGCGCCCGCGCGCCCCGCAGGAGTACCTCGCCGCGCTGCGCGCGCAGCCCATGCTCACGCGCGCCCGCACCGCGGCGCTGCTTCCGCTCGCGGTCCTGTCGAGCTTCGCGTGGTGCGTCGCGTGCGCCGAGCTCGCGCGTCGGCTGCTCGCGTCGGGCGACCCGCTCGGCTGCGGCGCCAAGCTCGCGCTCGCGTCGATGGCCTGCGGTGCGTTCGCGTTCGCGCTCACCTTCGCGCTCGTGCTCCCGCTGCGCAGGTTGCTCGCGGCGTGCGCGTCCCGCAGCGTGAGGTTCGTCGACCCTGTCTCCACGGGCGGGCTCGCGTGCGCCCTCGTGCTCGTGGCGGTCGTCTGGGGGGTGGTCGCTGGCGACCTCGGCGGCAACGGCGGCGGTCCCTTCGGCATCTTCGGCGTCCTTCGACGCCCCGAGCTCGACCTCGGGCCGGTCGTCAACCTCGGGGCGATCGCGCTGTCGGCCTACCTCGCGCCCGCGGCCTTCGCGACGCTTCCGTCGCTCGCGACGCTCGCTCTCGCCGCGGTGACCCTCTCGCCGCTCGCGGTCACCGTGCACGAGGCCTCTGCGCTGAACCACGACTTCCCGACCGTGCGCGTCCTCGAGCGCACGGCGCTCGGGAAGCTCGCGCTCGCTGCGCTCCGTCGCCTCACCGACCGTGATCACGACGGTGCCTCTCCGCTCTTCGGCGGCGGAGACTGCGACGACCACGACCCGCGGCGCTACCCGAACGCGATCGACGTCCCGGGCAACGGCATCGACGAAGACTGCTCGGGCGAGGACACGCCGCTGCCGGTCGCCGCTCCCGTGATCGTTCGCCCCGCGCCGGAGCCGCTGGTCCGCATCGACCCGAAGATGAACCTCGTGCTCATCACGGTCGACACGCTCCGCACCGACCTCGGCTTCATGGGCTACGACAAGCCCGTGTCGCCGAACCTCGACGCGCTCGCGGCGCGCGGCGTCGTCTTCGACCGCGCCTACTCGATGGCCTCGTACACCGGGAAGAGCGTCGGCCCGCTGCTCATCGGCAAGTACCCGAGCGAGACCGCCCGCGACACGGGCCACTTCAACACGTACTTCGCGTCCAACACGCTCCTCGCGGAGCGCCTCCGCGACGCGGGCTTTCACACGATGGGCGCCGCGTCGCACTGGTACTTCGTGCCGTGGAGCGGGCTCACGCAGGGCATGGACGAGTGGGACACGTCGGCGATGCCGGCGGGCGGGCAGGGGGACGTCGACACCTCCGTCACGAGCGAGCAGCTCACGGACGCCGCGATCCGCATGCTGAAGAAGCCAACGAGCACCAGCGGCCGCTTCTTCCTCTGGGTCCACTACTTCGACCCGCACGAGCAGTACATGCCGCACGACGGCTCGCCCGAGGAGATCGCCGAGGGGGCCGACAGCCCGCAGAAGAAGACGAAGGCGGCGTACGACGCAGAGGTGTGGTTCACCGACCACCACATCGGTCGCCTGCTCGATTTCATCGGGCAACAGTCGTGGGGCGGAGAGACCGCCGTCGTCGTCACGAGCGATCACGGGGAGACGTTCGGAGAGCACGGCATGAGCTTTCACGGCGGCGAGCTCTGGGAGTCGCTCGTGCGCGTCCCGCTGCTCGTTTACTTCCCGGGCGCTCGTCCGCACCACGTTCCGGTGAAGCGCAGCCACATCGATCTCGTGCCGACGCTCCTCGATCTCATGAGCGTACCCCCGCCTCCGGAAGGGGAGCTCTCCGGGCGGACGATGCTCCCCGATATCCTCGCGGACGAGGACGCCGCGTACGAGGAGCGCGACGTCTACATCGACATGCCGACGGGGCCGTTCACAGGCATGCGCCGCGCGCTGATCACCGGGCCGACGCCGGGCCTGAAGCTCTACAACCTCGCGCCCGGACAGTATGCGCTCTTCGATCTCGCGAAGGATCCTGGCGAGCTGGAGGACGTCGTGCTCTCCGACCGAGATCGCTTCCAGACCCTCGTCCGAAGGTTCGAGGAGACCCGCGGGCGGCTGAAGGAGCTGGCTCCGGTGGCGGCGCCGACCGCTCCGCCTCCGACCGCCGCGTCCTCGGCTCCGTCGGCAAAGCCTCTCCCTAGCGCCTCGCCTCAGTGAGCAGCGCCGGCAGCTCGTGAAGCGACCCGAGCACGTGGTCGGGGCCTGAGCCCCTGAGCGCCGATTCGTCGGCGAAGCCTCCGAGCACCGCGACCGTCCATGCCCCTGCCGCGTTGCCGGCGCCGATGTCCTGGGGTCCGTCGCCGACGACCCACGCGTCCTCCGCTGCGACGCCGAGAGGAGCGAGCGCCGCAAGGATGGCGGCCGGGTCAGGCTTCAGCGGGCCGTCGCCCCCCGCCACGATCGACCGGAATCGACGCTCGATGCCGAGAGCATCGAGGAGCGGGAGCGTGGCCGTTCGAGGCTTGTTCGTCGCGAGGGCGAGGAGGACCGACAGCGAATCGCACGCGTCGAGCGCCTCGAGCGCGCCCGGCATGCAGGTCGAGAGGTCGCCCGCGTGGGCTGCGTAGTACACGTTGAAGTGAGCGAACGCATCTTCCGTCCGAGGGTCGTCGCGCGGCAGCTCGAGGGCCCGTGCGATGAGCATGTGCCCGCCGTCCCCCACGTAGGTGGAGATTGTCGCGACGCTCTTTGCCGGTCGACCGAGCGCGGCGAGCGCGTGATTGCAGGCGGCGGCGATGTTGAGGCGGGTGTCGGCGATCGTCCCGTCGAGATCGAAGACGATCGCCCGCGGAGCCTTCACGCCGCGTGAGCCGCCTGCGTGCGCTCGCCGTGATCGCGCGCACCGAGCCGCTGAGTGCGCAGAGACTCCTCGCGAGCCTCCTCGCCGACGGGGGTGGCCTCGAGGATCGATCGCAGCTTGGTGCGCGCCCTGTGCAATCGCGACCGGACCGCGCTCTCGCTCAGGTCGAACTGGCCGGCGATCTCCTCGAGGCCGAGGTCGCTGTGATAGTGGGCAAGCACGACCTCACGGTAGTCCGGCGGAAGCTCATCGAGCGCCTCGCGCACGCGAGAGTCGCGCTCGCGGTTCGCCGCCGCGACGTCCCCGGGCTCGCCGTACTCGGACTCCGTCATGGTCGGGAGCGCCCCCAGATCCTCGAAGTCCATCCCCTCGACGAGCCGGGTCCTGTGGCGTCGCTGTGAGCGCATCAGCATCAGCGCCTCGTTCGCAGTGACGCGGAAGAGCCACGTCGAGAAGGACGAGTCACCGCGGAAAGAGCCAAGCCGCCTCACGATCTGCATGAGCGTCGCCTGGAGGAGGTCGGCCCTGTCCTCCTCGGTGACGGGGTAGCGGAGCAGCTGGCGCTGGATGTGAGGAGAGAGCGCCTTGATGAACGACTCGAAGGCCGTGCGGTCACCTTCAAGTGCGCGCTCGAGCAGGGACCTATCCAGTGCAAAACCCATGAGATCCTCGGACGGAAGGGGTGCAACAGGCCCGCTGACCCATCGCATGCTGCGACCGAGGCCATTGCGAGCCGCGTGCCGACGCTTCCGGGCCACATTCTCGACCGTTCGACGGCGCCCCCTGTTGGATTTGCTGACAGGTGCCAGGTCGGTGACACGGGCGCGGGCGCGCGGTCGCTCCCGGACCCCAGCCGGATCTCGGAGCCTGGCCGCTATGCGGTCTCGGAATTCTCACGCGCGTCCGACGACCGACCGACTACGATGGGGCGGCAGGGAGCCGTCCATCGGCTCTCAGGAGAGAGAGCATGCCGGCCGTCGTGATCGTCGGAGCGCAGTGGGGGGACGAAGGGAAAGGGAAGGTCGTCGACATCTTCACCGAACGCGCGGACATGGTTGTCCGGTTCGGTGGCGGCCCGAACGCCGGCCACACGCTCGTCGTCGGGGGGGACAAGGTCATCGTTCGCCTCATTCCGAGCGGGATCCTTCACGCGAAGACACGGTGCGTGCTCGGCCAGGGGATGGTCATCGACCCCGGGAGCCTCGTTCACGAGATCGACGAGCTGGTCCGGCGCGGCCATCTGCCTGCGAGTCTCGACCACCACCGCCTCGCAGTCTCGGACCGCGCGCACACGATCCTGCCGTACCACATCGTGATCGACACGCTCCGTGAGCTCGGCCCCTCCGCGCTCGGCACGACCAAGCGCGGCGTCGGCCCCTGCTACGAAGACAAATCGGCGAGGCGCGGCATTCACCTTGGCGCGCTGCGTGACCTCCCGAGGCTACGCGAGCTCGTCGGAGTCGCGCTCGACGCGTGGGGGCCGACGGCGTCGAAGCTCGGCGGTGTGCTGCCGTCGATCGCGCAGGTCATGGACGTCATCGAGCCTCTCGCCGCGCGCATCGTTCCGCTGCTCGCCGACACCGCCGCGATCGCGGAGGCGGCGGTTCGCGCGAAGAAGAATGTGCTCTTCGAAGGAGCGCAGGGGACGCTGCTCGACGTCGACCACGGGACGTATCCGTACGTGACGTCCTCGACCGCAACGGCGGGAGGCGCTTGCGCGGGATCGGGCGTCGGTCCGACGCGGATCGACAAAGTCTTCGGTCTGGTGAAGGCGTACTCGACGCGCGTCGGCGGCGGGCCGTTCCCGACGGAGCTCAACGACGAGACGGGGGAGCGACTTCGACAGCGGGGCGCGGAGTTCGGCTCCGTGACCGGGCGGCCGCGGCGAACCGGGTGGCTCGACCTCCCGGCGCTCGCGTACGCCACGCGCGTCAACGGTCTCGACGCCCTCGCGTTCACGAAGCTGGATGTCCTGACCGGGCTGCCCGAGATCAAGGTGTGTGTCGCGTACCGTGACGCGGCGGGCAAGGAACAGCCGTTCCCGCTCGATGAAGGGCCGGGGCTCACGCCGATCTACGAGGTGCTTCCCGGCTGGAGCGAGCCGCTCGAAGCGGTCCGCACGATGCGCGACCTGCCGCGGAACGCGCGCGCCTACGTCGAGTTCGTCGAGCAGAAGGCAGGCTGCCCCATCGAGCTGGTGAGCGTCGGGGCAGGGCGCGAAGAGACGATTCTGCTGACCGACCCGTTTCCTGTCCTGTCGAGTACGCCGGCCTAGCCGCGTCAGCAATTCTGCCGCATCGGCCGGCGGGACGTTGCGCGCTATCGCGCGCGGACGCAGTGGACCTACTTCTTCTGCCGCGCGCGATCGCGCGCGTGTCCCGCCGGCCGTTGCGGTGAGAATTCTCGCCGAGGTAGGCCGGCGCACTCACCAGAGAATTCGACCGGGTGTCGGAAGAATTTTTCATCGACGCGATGCAACGCTCCGAAACCGCTGTTGGGGCCTGCAGATAGCGCTGTGGCGGCCACCTTGCGCGTCGCATCTCAAGCGAGATTTTCCGCCAACTTCGTCCCTCGACGAGCGGCCACGAGACAGCTACGACCGTCCTCGCTCGACGACAACCAGCACTTGAAGGGGACGTTCATCATCATGGCAAATTCGAACACGGGGCGCTTCACCTGGCACGAGCTCATGAGCGCAGACACTGCCGCGGCTGCGAAGTTCTATGCGGCCCTCCTCGGTTGGACGGTGAAGGAGGTCGACATGGGGCCGGCGGGCACCTACCGGCTGTTCCTCAAGGGGGACAAGCAGGTCGGCGGCGCGATGACATCCCCTCCTGGCGTCCCGCCGCACTGGCTCACGTACGTCGAGACCGAGAGCACGGACGCCAGCGTCAGCAAGGTCACGCTCCATGGCGGAAAGGTCATCGTCCCGCCGACCGACGTTCCCGGCATGGTGCGGTTCGCGGTCGCGCTCGACCCGCAGGGTGCGGCGTTTGGTGTCCTGCAGAACATCAGCGCGAACACGCCTGCGCCGCTCGCCGACCCGCCGCTCCCGGGCACGTTCTGCTGGGACGAGCTGTTGACGAAGGACGTCGACGCGGCGGCCAAATACTACGGCTCTGTGTTCGGCTGGACCGGCAAGTACGGCGAGGGCGAGATGAAGTACTGGCACTGGCAGAACGCGGGGAAGGACATCGGCGGGATGATGGCGGTCCCGATGCCGAAGATGCCGCCGCACTGGCTCGCCTACATCGCGGTCAGCGACGTCGATGCGTCGACGAACAAGGTCACCGAGCTCGGCGGGAAGGTCATGATGCCGGCGATGGAGATCGAGAAGGTCGGCAAGTTCTCCGTCGTCCAGGACCCTGGCGGCGCAACCTTCGCGCTCTTCCGCTCCGCGCGCGTCTAGCACCAAGCACTTCGCTCTTTCTCGGGTGGGGTCCGGGGGGAGCGGCCGCGCTCTCCGACGAATTCTCCCGGAAGGAAGGAGGGCGACGGACGCCGCGAGAATTCTAGACAGAGCACGGCTGGGGTCCGGGGAGCGGCCGCGCTCCCCGGCGAATTCTCGCGGAAGGAAGGAGGGCGACGGACGCCGCGAGAATTCTCTAGAGACCCACGAGCTCGCCGCTGCGAAAGACCTCGCGCGCGGCGGCCTGGATCACCCTCGACTGATTGGCGTCGAGGAACACCGGGGCGCCCGTGCGGTCGTAGCTCATGAGGTTGTCGGTCACCGCGCTGTGGCCGAGGCCGAAGTAGTGGCCCATCTCGTGAGCGAGGACGGAGACTGGAGCCTCGGACGCGAGGATCACGTAGCGCGCGGAAGCGTTTGCGCGGTGCCTCCAGTGCACGCCTCGACGGAGCCGGGTCGGGTCGTCGACGTCGCGGAGCGTCCCGACGACGAAGACGTGGGCCGCGTGGTCCGGTCGCGCCTCGGACAGGAGCGAGTCGCGGTCGGCCCGGGTCTCCATGTGCGCGTAACGCGGGGCGATCGACCGGATCGAGACGCTCTCGGGATGAACGCCGAGCGGGCCATAGAGGCGCTGCATCTCCGCGAGTTGAAGGTCGATCCACGCCGCGTCGCGGACCGGCTGGTCGTCCTGCGTCGCGACCGCGAACGAGATCGGGATGCGAAGAGGCGTCGCTTCAGAGGCGGCGCGCGCGCTCGCCACGCCGCGCGCCGCGGTCGACGCGAGTGCTGCCAGCAGGAACGTGCGCCGCGAGACCACGCTCGAGTCGTACGTCCAGACGCGCCGGGCGACAACCGCCAGGGTGGAGGCGTCATCGCGTGCCCGTCGGCGCGTGCTAGCTTCGGTCGCCGTGATCTTCGCGCTCGCCCCGCTCGTGCTGCTCGGCTTGCCGCTGCTCGCCGATGTCGGCCGGGGCCCGCGCGTGCGTCCGGTCGAGTGCAATGTCCTCCCCGGCGAGCGCGGAGCGAACGTGTGGGAGCGCGCGAAGATCCCCGAGCTGCGCCGCTATTGTGATCTGCTCGCGAGCGCGTCGGCCAAGCTCACGCCAGGCACGCGGATGCTCCCCGACGTCGTGCGCCTCGCCGACGAAGCCGACCGGCTCGTGCCGGGTCGCGCGGCGCCGCTGCTCCTCAAGGGGCGCGCCCTCTCCACGATGAGCCAGCACGCGCCGGCCCTGGCTGCTCTCCGCGAGGCGCGCGCACGCGACGACCGCGCGCTCGACGAGCCGATGGCGCTCCTCGCGTGGGCGAGGTCCCTCGCCTTCAGCGGGGACTCGGTCGCGGCCCACGCAGCCTACCGAGAGCTCCTTCCGAGGGCCGACGCGCTGCCGCTCGCCGATCGCGGCGTCGCATACCTCGGCGCAGGCATGCTCGTGATGGCAGAGGGGCCAGCGGGGCTCGACGAGACGATCGCGATCCTGCGACAGGCACGACACGACTCGCAGGATCTGCTGCGGGCAGGAGCGACGTACGCGCTTGCGCTTGCGCTCGACCGTTCCGGCGACCCGGCCGAGGCGGCGGCGGTGCTCGCCGACGAGGGGGCGAGGGACGCCGTCAACGTCATGGCCGACGCGCGCGTCCTCTCGGCGATGGGGGTGACGGGGGCGATCGAGGCCTATGCGATCGAAGCCCTCGCGCTCGATGTCGCGGGGAAGCACGAAGACGCGCGCACCGCGTGGCAGCGCTACCTGGCCGAGGGTGGCTCGGGCGGCGTATGGGAGGCGCACGCGCGGACGCACGCGGGTCGTGCACCGACGGCAGCGGCGGGGGCTCGACCCATTGCCGGGAGGCATCCGTGAGGTGGATCGGACGCGCAGCTACCGTGTTGCTCGTGCTCGCGGCGACCACGACCGCGCTCGCCGACACGCCCCCGACGGGGTGGGATCGCGCGAGAGATCCCGCGGTCGGCGAGCGTTACCGCCTGCATCTTCGCGTGCAGGAGCTCATGCATCCTCCACTCGAGACATCCAGGAAGATGATGCCGATCCTCCTCGAGCGTGCGCGCGGCGAGCTGGAGGTCGCGTCCGCCGCCACTTCACCGGACGTGCGACTGCGCTTCGATCTGGGGGAGGTCTACTACGAGCTCAAACGCTACGAGGAGGCGCTCCGGGTCCTCGAGCCCGCGCTGGCGCTCTCGCCGCACGAGCCCGCGTCGGCGGAGGCGTGGGAAGCGCTGGCGTTCGCCGCGGCGCGGCTCGATCGATCGAAGCAGGAGATCGAAGGCTACGACGAGTGCCTCGCGCTCTCCCTATCGAGGAGCTCGAACCTCAGCATCCTCTCGAACCGCGCGGAGGCGTACATGCGCCTGGGGAACCTCGAGGAGGCCGTCGCCGGGTACCGCGAGGTGATCGAGATCGTGGCGCATCGACACTACGGGCGCCCTTCGGACTTCTTGACCCTCATTCTCGCGCGATGGGGGCTCGCGGTGGCGCTCGATCGCAGCGGTGACTCGGCAGAGGCGGAGCACGAGGCGCAGCTCGCCGCCGAGCTCGATCCCGAGGAGCGCGTGATCGGCGACACGGAGGACGTCTTCTTCGTCCCCGACTACGAGCGCGATTGGTACTACGCCCTCGGCCGCGCGCAGCACGCGAAGCACGCGCCGAACCCCGAGCACGCCCTCGCGCTCTGGCACCTGACGGTCGAGACCTGGACGCACTACATCGCGAGGGCCTGGCCGAACGATCGATGGGTCCGGCTCGCGCGAGCGCATCTCGCGTCCGCGCAGGCCGAGGAGCGACGCGCGGCGGAGCGGTACGGGAAAACGAAGCCGCTGCCCGTCGCGCCGCCGAGATCGACCTGGCTCGAGTGGTCCCACCCGCGATAGCTGCTAGGCCGCGCCCGCGCGACTACCGCGCGTCGGCGAGCGTCTTCATCCCCGTCGTCGGCGCGCTCACGAGGCACGCGATCGTCCCCATGTGCTTGTTGCGGAACATCAGGTCGTGCGCGACGGGGATGTCGGCGTACGAGAACGTCTCCGTGAGGACCGGCTTGATCTTCCCCTGGTGCACGAGCTCGTTCGCGCGCTGACACTCTTCCGCGTTCGCGAAGTGGCTGCCGAGGATCGACTTCTGGCGCATCCAGAGGTGCCGCACGTCGAACGAGAGCTGGAACCCGGTCGTCGCGCCGCAGATGACGATCCGACCCATCCGGTTGGTGAGAAACACGCTCGTGGGAAAGGTCTCCTGGCCGACGTGCTCGAAGACGACGTCGGGCCCCTTCCGCTCGCCGATCAGCTCCCAGAAGCGTTTGCCGAGCTTCTTCGTCGCGTCGTTGCGCGCCTTTGCCTGCTCGGGCGTCTCGTCGGGTTTCCACGCGAGGCCCGGGTACTCGTTTCTGTAGATCAGGTGGTCGCAGCCCACGCTCTCGGCCAGCGCTCCGCGCTCCTTCGACGACACGATGCCGATGGCCGTCGCCCCGAGGAGCTTCGTGATCTGCACGGCGAAGATGCCGAGGCCGCCGCTCGCTCCCCAGATGAGAACGTTCTCGCCGGGTCGCACACGGGCGCGGTCGACGAGCATCCGGTAAGCGGTGAAGTAGACGAGGCCGTAGCTGGACGCGACCTCCCACGTCAGGTCCTTCGGCTTCTTGAGGAGCTGCTGCGCCTGGACGAGCGTGAACTGCGCGAAGCTCCCGTACGGAGTCTCGTAGCCCCAGATCCTCTGCTCCTCGCAGGCCATCGGGTCGAAGCCGTTGCACGCGCCGCACTGCCCGCAGGTGACGTTGCAGTGCAGGACGACCTCGTCCCCGACCTTCCAGCGCGTGACGCCCTGGCCGAGCTTCCACACGACCCCCGCCGCGTCCGAGCCGGCGATGTGGAACGGCTTCTTGTGGACGTCGAGCACGCTCACGGGCTTCCCCAGGCCGGCCCAGATCCCGTTGTAGTTGACCCCTGCGGCCATCACGAGGACGAGCACTTCTCCCGGCCCCGGCTCGGGCGTGGGGACGGACTCGCGCTGGAAAGACTGCAGCGGAGGGCCGAACCGCTCCGTGCGTATGACCCACGCGTCCATCTCGGCCGGCACCTCGCCGAGCGGGGGGATGGGCGGCATCGCTACGGGTGCAGCGGTGTGGGCCGCGGCGGGAGATACGGCGCTGGAAAGCTCGATGGACATGGAGGCTCGACTCGCGCTCTGAGGGGTGCGTCATGGCCCGGGGGGAGGGCGGCCCCCAGATTACACGCGTTCCCGTCGCAGAGTGACGCGTTGCGTCTGACGTGCAAGGAACCCCGTGCGATACTCCTGGAATGACGCCTCGAAGCCGCCCATGGCTCATGCGGACCTACGCGGGCCACTCGACGCCGGAGGCCTCGAACGCCCTTTTCCGGCAGAACCTCGCGAAGGGGCAGACGGGGCTGAGCGTCGCCTTCGACCTGCCGACGCAGACGGGCTACGACCCCGACCATCCGCTCGCGGCCGGAGAGGTGGGGAAAGTCGGCGTCCCCATCTCACACCTCGGCGACATGCGGACGCTCTTCGAGGGCATCCCGCTCGATCGCATGAACACGTCGATGACGATCAACGCGACCGCCCCGTGGCTGCTCGCGTTGTACATCGCGCTGGCCGAGGAGAGAGGGACCGATCCGCGGACGCTCTCGGGCACGACCCAGAACGATCTCGTGAAGGAGTACCTGTCGCGCGGCACGTTCATCTTCCCGCCTGCCGCGTCGCTCCGTCTCGCGACCGACGTCGTGACGTACTCGGTCGACGCGATCCCCGAGTGGAACCCGACCAACATCTGCAGCTACCACCTCCAGGAGGCCGGCGCGACGCCGGCGCAGGAGCTCGCGTTCGCGCTCGCGACCGCGCTCTCGCTGCTCGACGCCGTGAAGGAGCGTCAGCTCGCCGCAGGCACCGTCGACCTCGAGACGCTCACGCGCGTCGTCGGGCGCATCTCGTTCTTCGTCAACGCGGGGATCCGCTTCGTCGAGGAGATGTGCAAGCTCCGGGCGTTCGCGCGGCTCTGGGCGAAGCTCACCCTTGAGCGCTACGGTGTGACCGACCCGAAGGCGCGCCTCTTCCGGTACGGCGTGCAGGTGAACTCCCTCGGCCTCACAGCGGCTCAGCCCGAGAACAACGTCGTCCGCATCGTCCTCGAGATGCTCGCCGTCGTTCTCTCGAAGGACGCGCGCGCAAGAGCGGTGCAGCTCCCTGCGTGGAACGAGGCGCTCGGGCTCCCGCGCGCGATCGACCAGCAGTGGAGCCTCCGCACGCAGCAGATCATGGCGTTCGAGACCGATCTCCTCGAGTACGAGGACCTGTTCGAGGGCTCGAAGGTCGTGCTCGCGAAGGTGGAGGAGCTCGAGGCCGAGGCGATGCGCGAGGTGTCGCACGTGCTGTCGCTCGGCGGAGTCTTGCCTGCGATCGAGAGCGGGTACCTCAAGGAGCAGCTCGTCGCGTCGAACGCCGCGCGCATCCGGCGGGTGGAGTCCGGTGAGCAGGTCGTCGTCGGGGTCAATCGCTTCACCGAGACCGAGCCGTCACCGCTCCTGCAGGAGGGGGTCGAGTCGATCCTCACGGTCGACCCCGCGGTCGAAGGGAAGGCCAAGGCGCAGCTCCATGCATGGAAGGAGGCGCGCGAAAGAGAGCGGCCCGGCGCCGCCGCGGAGGCGCTCCTCGCGCTCAAGCGGGCGGTCCGCGAGGGCGCGAACGTCATGCCTCCGTCGATCGCCGCGGCCAGGGCGAAGGTGACGACCGGAGAGTGGGCGGGGGCCCTGCGCGAGGTGTTCGGAGAGTACCGCGCTCCGACGGGGCTCGGCGGCGGTGCAGCCGGCGCGAGCGTGACCCTCCCGCGTCAGACCGACGCCCTCGTAGCGCTGCGCGCAGAGGTGCGCAGGCTGGGCGAGGAGCTCGGTCGACCCGCGAAGCTCCTGGTCGGCAAGCCCGGGCTGGACGGTCACTCGAACGGCGCGGAGCAGATCGCGCTCTCTGCGAGAGATGCGGGGTTCGAGGTCGTCTACGAAGGAATCCGGCTCTCGCCGGAGCGCATCGTCGCGAGCGCGCTCGAGGAGGGCGTGCACCTCGTCGGCCTCTCCGTGCTCAGCGGGTCGCACCTGGAGCTCGTCCCGCAGGTCGTGCTCGGGCTCGAGGGGGCGAACATCCCCGTCGTCGTGGGTGGAATCATCCCTCCGGACGACGCGACGCGGCTCTTGCGCCTCGGCGTCGCGCGCGTCTTCACGCCGAAGGACTACGAGATGACGCGCATCATGCACGAGCTCGTCACGGTGATCCGCGCCGCGTTTGGGCTCGCCGTGGCGTCCTGAGCGCATGAGCGGCGACGCGAAGCCCGACGACGTCTTGCCCCTCGTCATGCGGCTTCTCCGCGGCGAGCGCCTCGCGGTGGCCGCGTGCCTGAACGACGTCGAGGACCGACGACCGGCAGCGCAGCAGCGGAGCCGCGAGCTGCTCGCGTCGCTCTCGCAGACACAGGCGACCGGGCGCGCACACCGCATCGGCATCACGGGGCCGCCGGGGGTAGGGAAGTCGTCGCTCGTCGCGGCCCTCGCGCGCACGTTTCGTGGCGGGCAGCGCACGGTGGGGGTCCTCGCGGTCGATCCGTCGAGCGCTCGCTCCGGCGGCGCGCTGCTGGGCGATCGGGTGCGGATCGCGAGCGACGGGCTCGACGCAGGCCTCTTCATCCGCTCGCTGGCCACGCGGGGGGAGCTCGGCGGTCTCGCGCGCGCGGCCGCGGCGGAGACGCTGCTGATGTCGGCGGCGTTCGACGTCGTCCTCCTCGAGACGGTCGGCATCGGGCAGAGCGAGATCGACGTCCGGGAGGTGGTCGACACGCTCGTCTTCGTGGTCCAGCCTGGAGCCGGCGACACGCTGCAGCACCTCAAGGCGGGGATCATGGAAGTGCCTGACCTCTTCGTCGTGAACAAGGCCGACGTAGGCCCGGTCGCCGAGAGGGCTCGGTCCGATCTCAAGACCGCCCTCCAGAGCCTCGCGCAGGCCGGAATCGTCGAGGGCTCGCCGCCCGGCGTGCTCTCGACCTCGGCGCGTGACGGCACCGGTATCGCAGAGCTCGTCGCGCAGCTCGACGCGCGCCGCGACGCTGCGCTTGCGGCCGGCACGCTCACTCTGGCCCGACGTGGACGTGCCGTCGCGCGTGCCGTCCGCGAGTTCAGCCGGAGGTACGGAGAGCTCGGAGTGGAGCGAGGAGGGGGAACGGACGCGGTACGGCGCGCCGTCGAAGCGCGTCTCGCGGGGGAGGACGTCGCCTCCGTCGTGCTCGCGCTGGACCCTTTCGGCGGGGGACCTTGACGGCCTCGCACGGGTCTTCGTGATAGGTGTACAGGCGGCATCGGTAGACGCCACGAGGTGAGAGCAATGTCGAAGCTTCACGTACGCAACCTCTTCGTGCTGGGTATCGCCGCTGCCGGCGCGGTCGTCGCATCCGGCGCGTGCAGCTCGACGGCGAACGGTCCGAACAACGCGCCTGACGGCGGCATCCCCACCGGAGACTCGTCGACGAGCTCGGGTGGTGAGACGGCGACCGTGGGTGCCACGGGTGGCAACCTCCAGGGGCCCGACGGCTTCGACCTCAGCATCCCCGCCGGCGCCCTGACGAGCAGCGTCAGCGTCCAGGTGGCGGCGCTCGCGAAGGGCAGCTACCCCGCGAACATGCCCGCGCTCCCGTCCGGGTGGACCCTCCAGAGCTACGTCTACTCGTTCCAGCCGCACGGCCAGAAGTTCGCGCTGCCGGTCAGCGTCTCGCTCCCCTACAGCGGGGCACCCTCGTCGAGCGTCGTGTCCGCCGAGCCATCCGGCAAGTGGAGCGTCTCGTCCGGTGTGACGTTCGGCACCAGCCTCGCTTCGTTCACCACGACCCACTTCTCGTTCTACGCGGTCGTCACGATGGGCTCGAGCTCCGGCGGGGACGGCGGGAGCCACGGCGACGCGGCGAGCAACGCGGACAGCGGCACCGCACCGTGCGGCTCGGGCTGCACCAACTCCGCTGGCTCCTGCACCGGCGGCGTTTGCACGTGCCCCACGGGCTACAGCACCTGCAACAACGTCTGCGTCAACGAGCAGCTCGACGACAGCAACTGCGGCGGCTGCGGCATCAAGTGCGACGAGTCGTGCACCGCGGGCGAGTGCGAGGTGACGTTCTCGTCGACGGAGAGCGCCGTGGCTCTCGCCGTCGACGCGACCAACCTCTACTGGGTCAACTCCAGCGGGAGCGTCGTGAAGGTGGCGATCTCGGGAGGCTCCACGACGACGCTCGCCACGGGGCAGAACAGCCCGCAGGCGATCGCGCTCGACTCCGCAAACGTCTACTGGACGACGACCGACGGCAACGTCGCGACCGTTCCCAAGAGCAGCACCGGCAGCGCGACCCCGAGCGACGTCGCGTCCGGCCAGTCCGGGATCCTCGGCCTCGCGATCTCGGGCGGAAACGCCTACTGGGGTGCGAGCGGCGACGCCGACTACGAGATCCGGACGGTCCCCACCTCCGGCACCGGAGCGCCGACGCTCGTGTCCGCCTTCAGCTCGGGGCCCGCGTACGGCGTCGCCGTCGACAGCACGAGCGTCTACTGGACGACGAAGAGCGGGCTGTTCTCCGCTGCGCTCGGGGGCATGGGCGACAGCGGTGCGCCCGTCACCTCGCTCGGCGGCCTCGGCGGCAACGGCGTCGTCGCGCTCGCGATCGACTCCTCGAACGCGTACTGGGGCTCGTTCGCTGCCGGGGGCGGCACCCTCCAGAAGGTCGCCAAGACCGGCGGCGGCGCGACCCAGCTCGCCTCGGGGCAGTTCGGGCCCAACGGCCTCGCGGTCGACTCGAGCTCGATCTACTGGACGACGCAGGCCGGGCTCGTGCTGAAGCTGCCGCTGTCGGGAGGCTCACCGACCACGCTCGCCTCCGTGTCGAACGGCGGCACCGGGATCGTCGTCGACGCGACCACGGTGTACTGGGCCAGCGGCAACACCGTGCAGAAGATCACCCCGAAGTGACCCGGCTCGCGGCGAAGACTCGCGTCGACAATCGCGCGCCGCTCCATCGAGCGCTCGACGCGGTGCGTGCGGGGTGCGACCTCGCCGCGCGGCGCGCGAACGACCCGGTCGGATACGTCCACGAGTACCGCGACCCGCTCGATCAGGAGCTCGTGGCGCTGCTCGCGTCGTCTATCGCGTTCGGCAACGTCAAGACCATCCGGGCGAAGCTGGCCGATGCGCTGGCGAGGCTCGGTCCGCGCCCGATGCTCACCGCCGACGACTCCTTGCTCGTCTTCTCGCGCCTGCACGGGTGGGTGCACCGCGTCTTCCTCGGCGAGGACATCGCGAGGCTGCTCATCGGGGCGCGCCGCGTCCAGCGCGCGAACGGTTCGCTCGGCGAGCGCTTCGCCACGGACCTGCGCCAGGGGGGCTCCCTCCGCGTCGCGCTCGGGACGTTCACCGCGGCCATCCGCGACGCCGGTGGCCTCTTCCCGTCATCGGGCCCGGGCGCGAGGCGAGGGCCGGGCCACCTGCTCCCCGATCCCCATGGCAGCAGCGGCTCGAAGCGCATGCTCCTCTTCCTCCGGTGGATGGTGCGCCCGGCCGACGGCGTCGATCTCGGTCTCTGGGCAGGCGTGGACCCGGCGGTGCTCCTGTGCCCCGTCGACACGCACATCCACAAGCTCTCGAAGAACCTCGGCCTCACCAGGCGCAACGACCTCTCGTGGGAGACCGCCGAGGAGATCACGCGAGGCCTCGCGCAGTTCGACCCGCACGACCCGGTCAAGTACGACTTCTCCCTCTGCCACCTGGGCATGCTCCAGCGCTGTCCGTCGCGGAAGGATCCCGTGCGCTGCGACGGTTGCGGGGTCATGCCGGTGTGTCGGCACTGGAAGATGCGGCAGCCCACCGTTTCGAAGCGCAGCTTGCTGGCTCTCGAGACCCGGCCGCCTGCGCGTAAACAGCGTGCCGGAGCGCACCCGAGGCGCGAAAAGGTTTCGGCGCCGCCGGTTCGGCGCTAGAAGGACCAGATGGGCGACGCTCGCAAAGAGTTCTCGCTGGACGCGGTCCGTACCGACGGCTGGTTCGAGCGTATCGGCGAGGGGATCGGGAGCTTCCAGGCACTGTGCGAGATCGTCGGCGAGCGGTTCTTCGCCTTCTCGATCGTGGTCGGCGCGCGCATCACTGCGCTGACGGTCGACCGGCGGAACCCTGACCAGACGCTGGTCGACTTCGTCGTCGGCGTGGGCGACGTCGACACCGAGCTCGAGCCGCAGCGCCTCTCGCTGGCCGATTTCCGGCGACGTCTCGTCGGCGCGCTCCTCGTCGAGGACGACAGCACGTCCGCCCCTCCGGCGCGTGAGACCGACGTCGAAGCGGTGCAGCTCTACATCGGCGTCCGCTATCTGCTGATCGCGCCGCTCTACGGCTACTCGCTCCGCAAGCTGATCGTGCAGGGGAAGACGACCGAGATCGTGCTCTCCCATGACGGCGTCGAGGAGAAGCACGAGCTGGCGATGTTCCGGACGCGGATCCGCGCGCACGTCCGCGAGGAGCTCGAACGGGTCGCGACCGGCGCCCGGAGCGCGATCGACCTCACCAAGGTGGCCGAAGCAGAGGCCGCGGCGGGTCGTCGCGACTGGAATCGCGTCGTGGGGCTCCTCGGTGCCTGGCCGGCGCCGCTCGCCATCTTCCTCCGGACGCCGGAGGGGCAGATGCTGACTCCCGACGCTCGCGCGCTCATGGCCAAGGGCCTCGGGCTGCTCGGGTCCGCCTGCGTCGCGCTCGGCGAGGTGGAGCAAGCGGAGGAGGTCTTCCGCATCGGCATCCAGTACGCCCAGGAGGGGATGGCCGCGGCCGATCTCTTCCGGCGACTCGGCGAGGCTTTGCTCCTCCACAACCGTGCGGGCGAGGCCATCGGCGTCCTCCGTCGCGCGGCGGCGTACGGCGGGCCGGCAACCCAGGTCATGCCGCTGCTCGCCCAGGCGTTCCTCGAGCGCGGCCGATTCGTGGCGGCGCTCGCCTGTCTCCGTGACGCGCTCGACGCAGGGGTGCCGGAGCGAGACATCGCCGATTCGCTGAGGGCCGTGGAGCTGGCGCTCGGGCCTGCCATGACGGCGTGGAAGGCGACTCTCGCGTAGGCGAGACGGGATTGCGCGTCGCGGCGTGGGCTTCGCAAAGCTCCGTCCGAAGCTCTTGCAGCGCGTCTGTGAGAAAGGCTCGAGGGCTCCGAGCTTCTCGCACAGCGGCGCTGCGAAAGGTTCGAGGGTGCCGAACCTCTTGCACAGCGGCTGTGCGAAAGGTTTGACGGTGCCGAACCTCTTGCACAGCGTCTGTGCGAAAGGTTCGAGGGTGCCGAACCTCTTGCACAGCGGCTGTGCGAAAGGTTTGACGGTGCCGAACCTCTTGCACAGCGGCTGTGCGAAAGGTTTGACGGTGCCGAACCTCTTGCACAGCGGCTGTGCGAAAGGTTCGAGGGTGTCAAACCTCTTGCACAGCGTCTGTGCGAAAGGTTCGAGGGTGTCAAACCTCTTGCACAGCGTCTGTGCGAAAGGTTCGAGGGTGTCAAACCTCTTGCACAGCGTCTGTGCGAAAGGCTCGAGGGTGTCAAACCTCTTGCACGGCGGCTGTGCGAAAGGTTCGAGGGTGGCGAACCTCTTGCACAGCGGCTGTGCGAAAGGTTCGAGGGTGCCAAACCTCTTGCACAGCGTCTGCCATAAGGTTTGACGAGGCCACGACCTCTCGGCGCGCGACCTACAGCATCGAGGGCGGCAGCAGGTGCGCGGCGTGCACGGCCGACGCCGCGGCGATGCCCGCGAAGTAGATGCCGTGCGACGACGGCGCCCGCTTCACGCCCCGCACCTTCTCGTAGACGATGGCGAGCACGAGCACCGCCCACAGCGCCGGAGCCGCTCCGAGCCCCAGGATCGCGCCGAGCGCCCCGAACCCCTTCGCCGTCCCCGCTGTCACTGCCTTCGCGGCGTACAGACCGACGGCAGGCAGGAGCGTCACGGCGAGCCCCAGCGCGTGCCAGCCCGGACGTTCGTCTCCAAGGGAGAGGAGCGCCCCCATCACCAGCCCGACGCCGACGAGGATGTTGGCGACCGAGCGCGTCAGGATGCCCCAAAGCGCCACAAGGACCGTCCAGGCGACCGCCGCGCCGACCGCTGCCCACCACCAGTCCATGAGGGCATCCTACCGCGTTCGAGCGGGGTATCGTGCCCGGATTCCCTCCGTTGACTCTGGCGGGGCACGCGACTAGATACGCCACGCGAACATCCCGTAAATTCGCGACATTCCGCGGGCCGTTCTCGCCGCCGCGCACCACCAAACTACGCCACCCTCCCGGTCCCCATGCTCGTCTCCACCTACGCGCCGATCTTCGCGATCATCGTGGTCGCGTTCACGCTGGCCTCGCTCTTCTGGATCGGCGCCAGCACGCTCGGAAAGAAGAACCCGACGCGCGAGAAGATGCTCCCGTTCGAGTGCGGCTCGGAGAGCTCCGGCGGCCGGCACCTGAAGCTGTCGGTCAAGTTCTACATGACGGCGATCCTGTTCGTCGTCTTCGACATCGAGACGGTCTTCATCTACCCGTGGGCGGTCCAGTTCCGCTCGCTCGGCTGGCTGGGGCTCTCCGAGATGGTCGGCTTCCTCGCGGTCGTGCTCGTCGCGCTCATCTACTGCTGGCGAAAGGGCGCGCTCGAGTGGGAATCCTGAGTCGCCACATCTTGATCAGTTCTTCGTCGTCAATGAAGGGACGGTAACGACTTGGCTGCAACCCGCACGCTGGCGCTGGACGGCAACGAAGCCCCCTTCGCGACCACGAAGTTCGACGCGCTCCTCAACTGGGCTCGGAAGTACTCGCTCTTCCAGTACCCGTTCGTCACGGCGTGCTGTGGCATGGAGTTCATGTCGGTCGCGAGCCCTCGCTTCGACCTCGCGCGCTTCGGCGCCGAGGCGCCGCGCTTCTCGCCCCGTCAGGCGGACCTGCTCTGGGTCGTCGGCACCATCAGCCAGCGCCAGGCGCCCGCGCTGCGACGCATCTACGAGCAGATGATGGACCCGAAGTGGGTCCTCGCGTTCGGCACGTGCGCGAGCTGCGGCGGCTTCTACGACAACTACACGACGGTGCCGGGCATCGATAAGATCATCCGCTGCGACGTCTACGTGCCGGGGTGCCCCCCGCGGCCCGAGGCCGTGCTCGACGGGCTCCTGCTCCTTCAGGACAAGATCGCGCGCGGCGACCGCACGCCCGGCATCGTGAAGCCGCGCACCGACCCTGTGACGGAGCTCGTCCAGATCCGCTCGAAACGCGAAGACGACGAGGAAGAGACCGGAGACGCCCAGTGAGCAAGCAGGTCACGGACAAGCTCCGCGCGAAGTTCGGCGCAGACATCAGGGAGACGCACGCGCAGCACGGCGACGACACCGCCATCGTCAACCCGGCGCAGTGGAAGGCGATCTGCGAGTACCTCCGCAACGACCCGTCGCTCGACTTCAACATGTTCGTCGACCTGTGCGCGGTCGACTACCCGTCGCGCGGCGAGGCGGGCGAGCGGCTCGAGGTGGTGCTCCACCTCTACTCGATCAACAAGCGGCACCGCATTCGCCTCAAGGCGCGTGTCGGCAACGAGGAGCTGCAGGGCGCCGAGCTCGACAGCCTCTGCGACATCTGGCCGGGCGCGAACTGGTTCGAGCGTGAGGTCTACGACATGAGCGGCGTGACGTTCCGCGGGCACCCCGACCTGCGACGTATCCTGATGTACCCCGAGTTCGTCGGGCACCCGCTCCTGAAGGACTACCCCGCACAGAAGACCCAGCCGCTCGTCGAGTATCGCTCCGAGGAGGAGGCCGGGCTGCCTCTCGAGAAGCTGGCCCCGTTCCGCGAGGACGAGGGGATGTCGTTCGAGCGTCGCGTCGAGCGCAACAGGGAGTCCAACTGATGGAGCCTATCGATCTCGAGCTCGAAGAGGGTGAGCTGGAGCTCCCGTCGGAGCCCGTCCGCCTCAACATGGGCCCGTCGCACCCCGCGATGCACGGCACCGTCCGCATCGTCCTCGAGCTGTCCGGCGAGACGATCCAGAGCGCCGACGTGCAGATCGGCTACCTCCACCGCGGCTTCGAGAAGATGTGCGAGCGCGGCACGTGGGCGCAGGTCTTCCCGTACGCCGACCGCCTCAACTACGCCTCGGCGATGCTCAACAACGTGGGCTACTCGCTCGCGGTCGAGAAGATGTGCGGCATCCAGGTGCCCGAGCGCTGCCAGTACTACCGGATGATCCTGGGCGAGATCGCGCGCATCGCGGACCACCTGACGTGCACGGGCGCGATGGCGATGGAGCTCGGCGCGTTCACGCCGTTCCTCTGGTTCTTGAAGGCGCGCGAGATCATCTACGACCTTCTCGAGGAGGAGACCGGCGCGCGCCTGACGCACTCGTTCGGTCGCATCGGCGGGATGGCGCACCCGCCCACGCCGCAGATGAAGGAAATGTGCCTCGGCGCGCTGCCGCGCATCGTGCAGCTCGTCGAGGAGGGGGAGAAGCTCCTCCTCAAGAACCGCATCTTCCTCGACCGGGTCGAGGACGTCGGGACGATCTCGCAGGAGGACGCCATCGGCCTCTCGTGGACCGGCCCCTGTCTGCGCGCGACGGGTGTCGCCTACGACATCCGCAAGGCGGCCCCGTACATGAAGTACGACGAGGTCGACTTCGACGTCCCGGTCGGGAAGAACGGCGACACCCTCGACCGGTTCCTCGTGCGGCTCTCGGAGATCCGGCAGAGCAAGCGGATCATCGAGCAGTGCATCGAGCGGATGCCGGACTCGGGCCCGGTCAACGTCGACGACCCGCGCGTGATGCTCCCCGAGAAGAACGACGTCTACACGACGATCGAGGGGACGATCCGGCACTTCAAGCTCATCATGGAGGGCGCGAAGGTACCGGCCGGCGAGGTCTACTCGTACACGGAGGCGGGGAACGGCGAGCTCGGCTTCTACCTCGTGTCCGACGGCAGCGGTCAGCCGTACCGCGTGCGCATCCGCCCGCCGTGCTTCCCCATCACGGGCACGCTGAGCAAGCTCATCACGGGGCGCATGCTGAGCGACGTCATCCCGACGTTCGGGTCGCTGAACATGATTGGTGGCGAGTGTGATCACTGAGGGTTTTCAGCCCTCATCTTCTCGAGACGACAAGGCGACATGCCCTCCTTCAAGCTAGACGGCAAAGACATCCCCTTCGTACAGGGTGAGACGATCATCCACGCCGCGCACAAGCAGGGCGTCGAGATCCCCCACTACTGCTGGCACCCTGGCCTCAGCTCGCCGGCGAACTGCCGCATGTGCCTCGTGGAGATCCTCCCGGGCGCGAACCAGCGCGCGATGATGCTCGACATCCTCGAGTGGGACGCCGCGCTCGGCGACTACCGCCCGAAGAAGAAGCCGAAGCTGCTGCCTGCGTGCCAGATGGCCGCCGTCGACGGTCAGGAGATCCACGCCGACACGAGCGAGCACGTCCGCGAGGCTCGCAAGGCCGTCCAGGAGTCGCTCCTCCTCAACCACCCGGTCGACTGCCCGATCTGCGACCAGGCCGGCGAGTGCAAGCTGCAGGACTACTGGCTCGACTACCAGAAGACCTCGAAGCGCATGCGCGACGAGCCCGTCCACAAGCCCAAGGCCGAGGTCTTTGGCGACACGATCGTCTACGACGGCGAGCGCTGCGTCATGTGCACACGCTGCATCCGCTTCATGGACGAGGTCGCGAAGGACCCCGTGCTCGGCATGCGCGAGCGCGGCAACCTCAACGAGATCTTCGTCGCCCCCGGCCGCAAGCTCGACGGGCACTACACCTTCATGACCGAGCACGTCTGCCCGGTCGGCGCGCTCACGACGAAGGACTTCCGCTTCAAGGCGCGCGTCTGGTTCCTCCGCACGGCGAGCAGCGTCTGCCAGGGGTGCGCGACGGGCTGCAACACGCATCTCGACTACGACTCGCGCAACAACAAGGTCTTCCGGTACCGCCCCCGCGACAACGAGGCGGTCAACGAGTACTGGATGTGCGACGAGGGGATGCTGACCTACAAGCGGGCGCACGAGCACAGGCTGCTCGAGGCGAAGCTCGGCGGTCGCGTGGCAGGGTCCGCCGCGGCCCACGAGGCGATCCGGAAGCTCTTCGAGGGGGTCGCCCGCGAGAGCGTCGCCGTCATCCTGTCGGCCCAGCACTCGCTGGAGGACAACTGGGCGCTCCTCGAGCTCGCCAGGACGTCGCTCGGCACGAAGAACGTCTACTTCTCCGGCGCCGCAGATGGCTACGAGGACACGATCCTCATCAACAAAGACAAGAACTCGAACACCGCGGGCGTTCGCGAGCTCGCCCCCGACGCGAAGCCCTTCGATGCGCTCATCGCCGACGCGACCGCGGCACGCGTCACGCACGTGCTCGCACTGGGCTCCGTGACGCCGCGTGAGAACAGCGACGACCTGGGAACCCTGAAGGGGCTCCGCGCTCTCGTGACCATCGCGAGCAACGAAGGGCCGCTCGCCGAGGCTGCGCACGTCATCCTTCCGGCCGCGTCGTGGGCGGAGGCGAGCGGGACCTACGTGAACGCGAAGGGGATGAAGCAGAGGGCGGAGAAGGCCATCGAGCTCCTCGGCTCCGCGCGACCCGCGTGGGAGCAGGTCGCGGCCGTCGCGAAGGCGCTCGGCTACGAAGCCACCTGGACGAAGCTGAAGGACATCCGCGCCCGCCTCGGGCTCGAGGTCGGGCCGCGTCCACCCGAGTCGGTCACCAACGCCCCGACGATCGCGGACTGATCGAGGCCCCATGAACACGAGCAGCTTCCCGATTCAGTTCCTCTTCGCCGTGATCAAGATCGTGATCATGGTGGGCTTCCTCTTCAACGTGGGAGCCCTCCTGACGTGGGTCGATCGTCGCCAGAGCGCGATGATCCAGGACCGTATCGGCCCGAACCGCGCGGTCGTTAAGGTCTTCGGCATGGAGTTCCGGGTCCTCGGCCTGATCCACACCGCCGCAGACGGGCTCAAGTTCTTCTTCAAGGAGGACTTCATCCCGCCGAACGCCGACAAGCTGCTGTTCGGCCTCGCGCCGATCCTCGCGATGGTCCCCGTGCTGGCGCTGATCGCCGTGATTCCGTTCGGCGACGTCATCGACCTCCACTCGCTCTGGCGAACGTCGTGCGTCGGGGCGGACGGTCATCTCCTGACGGTCGACCACGACCAGTGCCTCGACGCTGCCCGCAAGGTCGTCTCGGGGGTCAGCCCGAGCCTGTATTTCCCGGCGGTCCCGCGCTTCGGGACGCCGTCCCTCGCGAACGGCCCCGTCGAGCTGATGGTCGCGCCGCTCAACGTCGGCGTCCTTTACGTGTTCGCGCTCGCGGGGCAGGGGATCGTCGGCGCGGCGATCGCCGGCTGGAGCAGCGACAACAAGTTCTCGCTCATGGGCGCCCTCCGCGCCGCGAGCCAGATGGTCAGCTACGAGGTCGCGATCGGTCTGTCGCTCGTCGGCGCGATGATGCTGTACGGAACCGTCCGGCTCGACGACATGGTGCGCTGGCAGGGGGAGAACTGCTGGGGGATCTTCGCCCAGCCGCTCGGCTTCGTCCTGTTCTTCGCGGCGGCCGTCGCCGAGAGCAAGCGCATCCCCTTCGACCTCCCCGAGGCGGAGAGCGAGCTCGTGTCGGGCTACTTCACCGAGTACTCCGGGATGAAGTTCGGGATGTTCTACTTCGCCGAGTACATGGAGGTCGCGACCAGCTCGATGCTGCTCGTGACGATCTTCCTCGGCGGCTGGCAGCTCCCGTTCATCCACCGCGATGGCCTCAGCATCGAGATGGGCACGATGACCGTGTTCCACACGGTGATGCCGCACGTCTGGGTGATCATCCTGCAGGTGCTGACGTTCTTCGGGAAGACCCTCGCGGTGTGCTCGTTCCAGGCTTTCGTTCGCTGGAGCCTCCCGCGGTTCCGGTACGACCAGCTCATGAAGATCGGCTGGCGCGTCCTCTTGCCGCTCGCCCTCGCCAATATCTTCGTGACGGGCGTCATGGTGCTCGGCGTCCAGAAGGGCTCGCTCGGTCTCCAGGCCGGCCTCAAGGTCTTCGCCGACGCTTCGCAGGTCGCGGTGTTCCTCTTCGTGACGGGCTTGTTCGTCGCCGCCGTCGTCGGGATGCTGAAGCCCCACAAGAAGTCGACGTGGATCGTCGGCTCGTCCGCCAAGCTCGCGTTCTCGGCCGGCGGCACCAAAGACACGCCGATGCAGGCATGAGCGCTCTTAACGAACTCTCACGACGTCGGTCGGCAGCCTCCCTCCTTCCTTCCGTGAGAATTCCTCGGGGAGCGCGGCCGCTCCCCGGACCCCAGCCTCCCGAATTCTCACGGCGTCGGTCGGCAGCCTCCCCCCAGCCGAACTCTACAAACCCAGCTATGTTCTCTGCCCGGAGCCCTCGATGAACGCGTTTCCGAAAAAAGCAGCCCTCCCCGCGAACGCGGTCGTGGTCAGCCCGGAAGAGCGCTCGGTCGTCACTGAGAGCTATCTCCCGGAGGTCGGTCGCGGCCTCGCCGTGTCGATCACGCACTTCCTCCACAACACGAAGGAGATGTTGCGCGGCGAGCGGCCGGACCCCGTCACCGAGCGTCTCGACGAAGGCATCAGCACCATCAGCTATCCCGAGCAGAAGCGCCCGTACCCCGAGCGTTTCCGGGGCATCCACCGCCTCACGCTCCGCGACGACGCCGAGAGCCCGCGCTGCGTGGCGTGTCTCTGCTGCTCCACCGCATGCCCGGCGCAGTGCATCTTCATCGAGGCGGGCGAATACCCGGAAGGCGACAAGCGTCGCGGCTACGAGCGCTTCCCTGTGAAGTTCGTCATCGACGAGCTCCGCTGCATCTTCTGCGGCTACTGCGTCGAGGCCTGCCCGTGCGACGCCATCCGCATGGACACCGGCGCGCACGCGACCCCCTACGACTCGCGTGACCAGTTCATCTACGAGAAGGACTTGCTGATGGCCTTCCCCGGCCGCGACGGCACCAAGGTTTCGGCCAACCCGCGGCACGAGCCAGGTGACCCGACCCACCCTGGAGTGACGCGAGAGCGTGGCCCGCACTGACAGGCGTTGAAGCGAAGTGGACGCACGCTTTCGAAGTCCATGGTCTACGGAGCGGCGACCTGCTCGGGTGGCACGCCGTGACCGAAGTGGACGCGGGCTGCGCGAAGACCCCGGCGGGCCGACGCCGTGAGAGTGCGATGAGATAGAGTGAGCTGTCGCGGAGGAGGAGGTCGGCGCCGCGCCGGCCGACGCCCCCGGCGCTCGATTGGGAGAGAGAATGGTCATGGACGCAACGACGGACATTCTGCGGGGAGAGCTCGAGCGCCTGTTCACGCTCGAAGAGATGACGGCGATGAGCAAGACTTTGCTCGCGCTCGATCCCCAGGACGTGGGCGGTGTCGACACGAGGGCGACGTTCGCGCGGGCGCTCGCGGAGCGCTGCCTCGCAGGCGACCGTGTCGACGCGCTGCTCGATGTCCTCGAGGCGTCGCGCCCCGATCTCGACGTCCGCGTGCGCGAGGTCAGCGCTCTCATCGATCGCACCAGCGCGAAGCCCGGCCAGAGGTTCGGCTCGTTCATGCTCGCGCGCAAGATCGGGGAGGGGGATATCGGTGCGGTCTTCTCCGCCGAGCGCGTCGGTGGGGCGGAAGAAACGGCAGCGTCCGAGAACGGCTCTCCCGAGGACGCCGGTGCGCTGTTCGTCAAGGTGATCCACGGCGACGCGGCGCGCGATCGGCGTGCGCTCCAGCGCTTCCTGACGGCCAACCGCCTCCTCGCCGAGGCGAAGCACCCCAGCCTGCCACGGCTCCTCGAGCTCGGAGAGACCGCGGAGGGGACCGCGTTCGTCGCTTACCAGACGTTCGACGGGCAGTCGCTCGCGCAGCGGCTCGCGCGTACGGGACCGTCTCACATCAACGAGCTCCGGCCGATCCTGCGGGGCATCCTCGAGCCGCTCGCCGCGCTCCACGCCGCGCAGCGCACGCACGGCGCGCTCCGCCTCGAGAACGTGCTCATCGGTCGCGTCGTCGGCGCCGGGGGCGTGAGCGGGCTTCGCGTCGGCCTCCTCGACGCCGGAACCGACCGTCTGCGCCTTCGCGCGAGTCATCAGGTCGAGCTCTCTCGGGCGTCGGGGGCCGCTCGCGCGCGCGTTCGCGTCCTGGGGTCCGGGCTGTCGCTCGCCCCCGAGCAGCTGCGCGGCATGGCCGCCGGTCCGCGCGCGGACGTCTACGCGTTCGGCATCATGATGTACGAGCTCGTCTCCGGAAAGCCTGCCTTCGCCAGCGAGAACGGCCTGGACGCCGAGCTCGTGAGCCTGCTCAGAGACGCCGAGCCGCCGAGCACGAAGGCTCCGCGTGGGTGGGTGCCGAAGGACGTCGACACGTTCGTGCTGTCGCTCCTCTCGAAGGATCCGGACCTCCGTCCGCGCGACGCGCGGGCGCTCCTCGACGCAATCGACTCCCTCGCGCGTCAGAGCCCGCTCTCGACGCGGTCGCCGTCGATCGCCCCGGAGGACGTCGGGACGCTCATCGATCGGCTCGCGGGTAGCCCGACCGACGCCGAGGCCGCCATCGCCCTCGAGGCAGCGGTCGAGGAGGGACCGGAGGCGACGAGGATCGCCGAGGCCTTCCTGTTCGCGGCGGACAACATCGAGGTCGCGGACGATCACGGCCGGGAGACGAAGAAGGCGCTGCTGTATCGCGCGGCGCGCACGTACGAGCACGGGGTCCGCGACAAGGCGAAGACCGAGGAGGTCTACCGGTCGATCCTCGCGATCGACGCGACGGATGGCGCCGCGGAGAGCGCCCTCGTCGAGATCAACAAGCAGCTCGGCAAGTACGACGAGGTCATCGAGCTATTGCTAGCGCGAAGCCAGGTCGCGACGGCGGGCGAGGCGCGCGGCCGGGCGCTCGCCGAGATCGGGCGCCTGTGCGCGTCGGAGCTCAACGACAAGGACCAGGCGCTGGTCGCGTTCGGGCAGGCCCTCGCGGAGAACCCTTCGGAGGAGAGCTACGCCCGCGAAATCGAGCGGCTCGCGGGCGACGACGCCAAGCACTGGGAAGAGGTGCTCGGCGCGCTGACCGAGGCGTCGCGCGACCAGGACCGTCCGGGCGACGACCGAAACGCGCTCCTCATTCGCGCCGCGCGCTGGTACGACGCCAGGGCGGCCGCGGGCGGACGGAGCGACCTCGCGCTCCTCGCGTACCAGCAGGTGCTCGTCACAGACCCCGCGAACGAGCACGCCAACGAGGGGCTCACGGAGCTCTATCGCAAGGCGCACGACTGGGCGGCGCTCGCGGCGGTCCTGCTGAAGCGCGCCGAGGCGCTGGGGCCGCTGCCGCGTGGGCGCGATCTGAGGACGGAGGCGGCCGAGGTGTTCGAGTCGCGCCTCGCGGACCTCACGAAGGCCAAGGCGCTGTACGTGGACGTCCTCGGTCACGACCCCGCGCACGTCAAGGCGAGCGACGCCCTGGTCCGGCTCGCCGAGAAGGAGGGCGACTTCCGCACGCTGGCGCAGCTGCTCGAGCGGCGCGCGGTCTCCAAGCGTGGCGCCGAGAAGGCGGATGCGCTCGCGCGCGTCGCCGAGGTCTACGAGGATTCGCTGAGCGACTTGCCGGAGGCGACCCGCAGGTACGAGTCGGTCCTCGAGCTCGATCCCGCGCACCTCGGAGCGCTCAAGGGGCTCGATCGCATCTTCAACCGCACGGGCCGCTACCGTGACCTGCTCGAGAACCTGGGACGGCAGATCCAGGTCGCCGCGAGCCCTCGCCAGAAGATCAACCTGCTCGAGCGCATCTCGGGGCTCGAAGAGGAAGAGTTTCTCGAGCACGGAAAGGCCATCGAGGCGCGCGAGGCGATCCTCGCGATCGAGCCGACCAACGACGCAGCCCTCACGGCGCTCCCGCGGCTCTATCGTGCGCTCGGTCGCTGGGAGGACGTCGTGCGCGTCCTCGAACGCCACGCCACGCTCGTGCTCGATGCGCCCCGCAAGGCCGAGCTCTCGCTTTCCCGCGCGCGCGTGCTCGCCGATCACATCGGATCTCCCGAGCGTGCCATGCACGCCTACGAGGAGGCCCTCCGCCTGTCGCCGGAGAATCCGCAGGCGCTCGAGGCGCTCGCGAGGCTCCGCGAGACCTCGGGCGACTCTCACGCCGCGCTCACTGCGATCGAGGCGCTCGCCGCGCAGGCGACGACGCCTGAGGGCAAGGCCGAGCAGTGGACTCGCGCCGCGCGACTCCTCGAGGGGAGAGGCGACAAGGACGGCGCCATCGTGCGCTACAAGCTGGCGCTCGAGGCGACCCCGCGAGACGCGACGATCTCGCTCGCGCTACGCAAGGCCTACGAGGAGCGAGGCGAGGCCGCCGAGGTCGTGGCGCTGCTCGAGCGAGACCTCACGACGACCGAGGGCAACCTCGCGAAGGCGCGCCTCCTCGCGGAGCTGGCGAAGGTTCACCGGAACAAGCTGAAGGACGACGGTCGGGCGGAGGAGTCGGCGAAGAAGGCCAGCGCGCTCGACCCGAGCAACGTCGACGCCCTCATGGTGCTCGGCGACGTCGCGTTCGAGGCGCAGCGCTTCGTCGAGGCCTCGAAGCTCTTCGAGTCGCTCCTCGGGCGAACGCAGCTGCTCGAGAAGACGGACGCGATCCGCGTGCTGTCGAGGTTCGTCGAGGCGTTCGGAAAATCGCTCCCGCCTCGCCCCTCGATGGTCCCCGCGCCGGGCGAGGCTCCGCCCTCGTCCGTGGCGCCCACGCATCCGCGCATGCTCGCGGCCATCGAGGAGCTTCGGAAGCTGGCGCCGGACGACCTCGAGGTGCTCGAGGGCATCGCGAGGATCTCGTTCGACTTCGGCGACGCGGCCATGGCAGAGGCGGCGTACGGCGAGCTCCTCGAGAAGGGGGGCGAAAAGATGAGCCGCGCGGAGCGAGCGACCGCGCTCTTCAGGCGTGGAGAGAGCGCCCGTCGCGCCGGCTCCCTCGCGATCGCCGTCACGTACCTGCGTGACTCGGCCGATCTCGACCCGAACAGCCCGCTCGCGCTCGACTCGCTCGCGAAGGTCTACGAGAAGGAAGAGAAGTGGGAGGACCTCGTCCGCACGAAGCGGTCACGTCTCGAGCTCGCGGTTCCCTCCGAGCGCTTCGATCTCCTCCTCGAGATCGGCGACATCGAGTTCCAGAAGCTCGCCGACCGTCGGCAGGCGCAGAAGACGCTCGCGTCCGCCCTCGAGGAGCGCCCCGACGATCGCCGGCTGCTCACGAAGCTGATGCAGCTGTACTCGGAGGAGAAGGACTGGGCGAAGCTCGTCGAGGTCGTGCTCAAGCTCGCCGAGTTCGTCGAGGACCCGCGGCAGCGCGCGAAGTACCTGCACACTGCGGCCATCGTCTCGTGGAGACAGATTGGCGAGCTCGACAACGCGCTCGCGTTCTACGAGCGCGCGCTCGAGTTCGACCCGAGCCTCACCAAGGCGCTCGACGAGGCGACGGAGCTATGCCGGCAGAAGGGTGATCACGCCGGCGTAGAGCGCTTCCTCAACCGACAGCTCGAGAAGGCGAAGGACGCGAACGACCGACCCAAGCTCGTCGTCGTCCTCAAGCAGCTCGGCGAGCTCTATCGGACCTCGCTCAGCGAGCCCGAGATGGCGATCGACGCCTACGAGGCGGCGCAGGCGTTCGACCCGGACGACAAGTCGTTCGACGAGATCCTGGCCGACCTCTACGCGAGCGACGTGAAGAACTACCTCGACAAGGCGGTGCGCGCTCAGGCGCAGATGCTCCGTCAGAACCCGTATCGGGTCGAGAGCTACAAGCTGCTCCGGCGCCTCTACACGGAGTCCAAGCGGGCCGATGCGTCGTGGTGCCTCTGCCAGGCGCTCGGGGTCCTCAACCTGGCGGAGCCCGATGAGGAGCGCTTCTACAAGCGGCACCTCGCGCAGGATCCCGCGGCCGCTCAGTCGGTGCTCAGCGAGGATGACTGGGCGGCGCTCACGCACGCCGAGGTCGACCCGCTGCTCACGCGCATCTTCGCGCTCGTCCAGCCCGTCATCATCCGCGCGCGCACCCAGCCGCTCGAGGCGACCGGCGTCGACCGTCGCTACGCGATCGACCTGACACAGCACCCGTACGCGATCTCGCAGACGCTCCACTACGCCGCGGGGGTGTTCGGCATGACCCCGCCGCTCGTCTTCCAGAACCCGAACGACGCGGGCGGGCTCGGCTTCCTCCACGCTCACGAGCCCTCGATCGTGCTCGGCCGCGCCGCGTTCGATCCGAACTTCGCGATGCAGCCGATGGCGTTCGTCGCGGGGCGGCACCTCGCGTACTACCGTCCGGGCTTCTACGTCCGTCACCTCGTGCCCACGGGCACGGGTCTGAAGGCGTGGCTGTTCGCGGCCATCAAGCTCAGCGCGCCGCAGTTCCCCATCGCGCCCGAGCTCGAGGGGCAGGTCCAGGAAGCGACCACCGCGATGATGGCGGCGTTCCAGGGGGTGGAGCGCGAGCTGCTCGCGAGCCAGGTGTCGAAGCTGCTCACGGCGGGGACGACGCTCGACCTCAAGAAGTGGGTCGCAGCCATCGACCTGACGGCCGACCGAGCCGGCATGCTCCTCGCGCACAACCTCGAGATCGCCGCGGAGGTCATGCGCGCGACCGAGGACGGCGCGAGCGTCCCCGGCAAGGACCGCATGAAGGAGATCGTCCTGTTCAGCATCAGCGAGCCCTACCTGGAGCTCCGGCAAAAGCTTGGGATCGCGATCGACTCGTAGCTCCTCGCTCGCGCTGGCGGCCGGCACGGCGCTCCTCTCGAGCGCGTGTCCGGCCAAGACGGACGCGCCGGTCGAGAAGACTGTCGCGTCCTCTGCCGCGAGCGCAGCGGTCTCGGCCACCAGCGAGGCTCACCGCGTTCCTCCCATGCCGAGCGCGAGCGCGCGCGCGCCTTCAGGCCCGCCTGCCGATCTGAACGTCATCCTGATCTCGATCGACTGCCTCCGCGCCGACATGCCGTGGGCAGGCTACGCGCGACCCATCGCGCCCCGGCTGACGGAGCTGGAGGCGAAGAGCGTCGACTTCACCCGCGCGTACTCGATGTCGTCGTACACCTCGATGAGCCTCGGCGGCCTCCTCGGAGGAAAGCTACCGGGCGAGATGCGGCGCGACGGCTACTTCTTCGGCTTCTACGGGAAAGAGAACGTGCTCTTCCCGGAGCTCCTTCAGGCTTCGGGCGTCCGCACGCTCGCTGGGCACGCGCACGGCTACTTCAGCAGCTCCGGGCTGGAGCAGGGCTTCGACCGCTGGGAGGTGGTGCCGGACCTGAAGTGGAACAACACGACCGACGAGAACATCACGTCGCCGCGCCTCGAGGCGCTCGCGGAGAAGCTCCTCTCCTCGAAGGCGGATGGAGGGACGGGCGGCGCGGTCCCGAAGCGATTCTTCGCGTGGTTTCACTTCCTCGACCCGCACGATCGTTACTTGCCGCACGAGGGCATCGGGCCTTACGGGAAGACCGGGCGTGATGCCTATGACGCCGAGGTCACGTACACGGACGGCTACGTCGGCAAGCTGCTCGACTTCGTCGCTGCCCAGCCCTGGGGCGCGCGCACGGCGTTCGTCGTGACGGGCGACCACGGCGAGGCCTTCGGCGAGCATCACCAGTACGTCCACGGCTTCGAGCTGTGGGAGAACCTCGTGCGCGTCCCGCTGTTCGTCGTCATCCCGGGAGTCGCGCCGCGCCACATCGACAACCCGACGAGCGCCATCGACCTCGCGCCGACAATCCTCGATCTGTTCGGCGTCGCGAACAACGGCTGGCCGCCGGGCATCGACGGTGGGGCCCCGGGGCTCGAGGGGCGGAGCCTGGTCCCGGATCTCCTCGGCGCGACCCCCGTGGAGAGGGACGTGGTCATCGATCTTCCGGCCACGAGCGACAGCGACCGCAGGCGCGCGATCGTCCACGGCGACACGAAGCTCATCGCCTTCGGCACGAAGGAGTACTTCCAGGTCTTCGACCTCAAGGATGACCCGGGCGAGCTCCACCCCATCACGAAGGGTGAGGTGTTCGACGCCATGCTCAAGCGCTACCGCGCGTTCGAGGTCACGGTGCATGACATCCCGCCGACGAAATGCAACGAAGGTTGCCTGAACGGCGCCTACGCCAGGAAGAAGGACGGGGGTTCGTGATGTCTACGCTGAGAGTGGTTCCGGTGGCGTGTCTCAAGGACAACTACGCGTACCTCGTCGTCTGCGAGACGACGAAGCAGGTCGCCGTCGTCGACCCGTCGGAGGCGCCGCCGGTCATCGCCGCGCTCGCGGGGCTGAGCCTCACGCCGCGCGCGATCTGGAACACGCACCACCACTTCGATCACACCGGTGGCAACGAGGAGCTCGCCAGGCACTTCGGCATCGAGTGGGTCTCGGGTCACGCCTCCGACCGCGGGCGCATCGCCGGGCAGACGCGGTTCCTCGAGGCGGGGGAGCGGTTCACGCTCGGGGAGCTCGACGTCCACATCCTCCACATCCCCGGGCACACCCTCGGCGCGATCGCCTACGTCGTCCGCTCGAAGGGGGGCGACGTCGCGCTCTTCACCGGCGACACGATGTTCCATGGTGGCTGCGGGCGCCTGTTCGAAGGGACGCCGGCGCAGATGGTCACGTCGCTCGCGAGCCTCGTCGGCAATGAGGAGGGGGGAGACGCCGCGCGCGTGTATCCCGGTCACGAGTACACCGTTCAGAACCTCCGCTTCGCTCGCTCCATCGAGCCGGGACACGCGCCGATCGCGGCCGCGCTCGCGGTCGCCGAGAAGAAGCGCGCTGCCGCGGAGCCGACGGTGGGGACGACGATCGCCCTCGAGCGTGAGACCAACCCGTTCGTGAGGACGGGGTCACCGGAGCTTCGCAAGAGCCTCGGCATCGACAGCGCTGCGGACGAGGCAACGGCGCTCGGCGTCGTCCGGGAGGCGAAGAACTCGTTCCAGTAGCTCGCGGTCGAGGTCGAGGTCATCTGGCTCCATCCTCGGGGCGGTGTTACCTATCTTGTGCGCGAAACGATCGACCCGGGGGGGTGCCTCATGATGCCGCGAGAGGGCGAACCGCCGTCCTCCACACTCGTGCTTCTGCTTCTGAAGGCGTTCGAGCTCTCGTCGGATGGGATCACGCTCGTGACCGCCGATCACACCCTCGTCCGCGCGAACGGGTCGTGGCTCGAGATGCACGGATTCGAGCGGGGCGACGAAGCCGCCGTCATCGGTCGCACGCTCCACAGCTTCTGCAGCCCTGCCGAGATTGGCGGAGATCTCGCTCCATTTCTCGACCGCCTCGCGAAGGTCGGCAGCGCCGAAGGCGCTCTCGGCCAGCTCCGGTGCGACGGCGACCCCTTCCAGACGTGGACGACCGCATCCCGGCTCGAGGGCGGAGATCCTGCCTCCTACGTGTTCCTCAGCCGCGATCTGTCGGAGGAGCGCGCTGCGGCGACGGCGCTCCGGCGCACCACCGGGTTCCTCGATTCGATCGTCGACAACATTCCGGACATGGTCTTCGTGAAGAGAGCCGAAGACCTTCGCTTCGTGCTCATGAATCGCGCCGGGGAAGAGCTGCTCGGCTACGCGCAGGGCGAGCTGCTCGGCAAGAGCGACCGGGACTTCTTCCCTCCCGAGCAGGCGACCTTCTTCATCGAGAAGGACAGGGCGGTCTTGCAGGGCAAGAGCGTCATGGATATCTCGGAAGAGCCGATACAGACCAAGCGGAAGGGGACGCGCTGGCTCCACACGAAGAAGATCCCTGTCTTCGACGTGCGCGGCGTACCGCAGTACCTGCTCGGAATCGCCGAGGACATCACGGAGCGTCGGGCGTTCGCCGAGGCCCAGGCGAGCTTGCTCGTCGCGCAGGAGGCCGTGAAGATCCGCGACGAGTTCATCTCGATCGCCTCCCATCAGCTCAACAACCCGCTCGGCGCGGCGATGCTCCACGCCGACGCGCTCGTCCGCCAGGCCGCCGAGGCCGCTCAGCGCGGCGCGGTGCTTCCTCCCCGGATGGCGGGCTCCATCGATTCGCTCCACCGGGTCATCGTGCGAATGGCCATGCTCGTCGCGACCCTGCTCGACGTCTCGAAGATCGAGGCAGGTCGGCTCGAGCTCAGACGGGAAGACGTCGACCTCGCGGAGCTCGTGCGCGAGACCGTGGCGTTGCTCGCGCCTCAGCTGACTCGCTGCGGGAGTGAGCTCAAGATCGTCGCGGACGGGCCGGTCATGGGCTCGTGGGACCGCCTGCGCCTCGGCGAGGTCGTGGCCAACCTCGTCTCCAACGCGATCAAGTACGGGCACAACGCCCCCATCGACATCGCGGTCGCCCGTCACCGCGAGGGGTGGGCGCGGCTCACGGTCCACGATCGCGGCATCGGGATCGCGGCCGAGGATCAGGAGAACATCTGGAAGCGCTTCCAGCGAGCCGGCACCGCGCGCTCCGTACCCGGACTCGGCCTCGGGCTCTGGATTGCCCGTCAGTTCGTGCTCGCTCACGACGGGAAGATCACGGTCGAGAGCTCGCCCGGGGAAGGGTCGACGTTCGTCGTCGACCTCCCGCTCCAGCCCTCGGCCGCGGCGCGGGCCTGCTAGAAGCGCGTCGACGCCTCAGCCCTCGTCCGCATCGCCGCTCGCGAGGCGGCGCGCGATGGCGTCGCGCTCGCGTGCGAGGAAGTCGAGGATGGGCGGGCGGAGGCGCGGGCTTCCGATCCAGTGGCTCGAGTACGTGATGGTCGGGTCGAAGCCACGCACGCGTTTGTGCTCCCCGCCGGCTCCCGGCTCGAAGACGTCGAGGCCGTTCGCGAGGCAGTGACGGATGCCGTGGTAGTAGCAAACGTTGAAGTGGAGGAACGGCATCTCCACGTGCGAGCCCCAGTAGCGGCCATAGAGCACGCGGCCACGCTGGACGTTGAACGCGCTGGCGAGGATCTTCCCGTCCTTCTTCGCGACGACCCACGCGAGGCGGTGCGCGAACCGCTCGGCGACGAGCTGGAAGAAGCGGAGGTTCAGGTAGCGACGACCGTAGAAGAACCGGTCCACGGTGATGCCGTAGAGCGTGTGCATCTCGCGGACGACGTCGGGGGTCAGCGCGTCGGGCAACAGGGTCTCGATGGTGACGCCGTCCTTCGCGGGCTGGGCCGCCTCGCGCTTCAGGGCGTTGCGACGCTTCGACGTGAAGCGCGCGAGGAAGTCGTCCCACGTCGCGTCGCTCCCGCGCCGCCACTGGTACTGGACCCCGTGCCGCGTCGCGTACCCGGCCTTCTCCCAGCGCCCGCACTCGTCGGCGGTCGGAAACAGCACGTGGGCGCTCGAGAGCCCCGCCTTCTCGACCCACTGCCGTATCGCCATCCCGAGGACGCGCGTCACCTCGCCGCGATCGTTCCCTTCCGCGATGAGCGCACGGTCACCCGTCGCAGGCGTGAACGGCACGGCGACGATGAGCTTCGGGTAGTACGCGACACCGACACGCTCGCTGAACTCCGCCCATCCCCAGTCGAAGACGAACTCCCCCTCGCTGTTCTCCTTCGCATACCCCGGCGCCGCGGCGACGAGGACGCCGTCCTTGTGCAGCGTGAAGTGAAGCGGCGTCCAGCCAGTCCCCGGGCCCACACACCGCGCCTCCTCCATGCAGTCGAGCCACGTCCACTCCACGAAGGGGGACGCGTCGGGTCCGACGAGCGCGTCCCACGCCGCCTGCGGGACATCACGGATCGACGGCAGAATCCGGAGCTCGTACACGTCTCTAGCTGACGTCTTCGCGGACCAGGGCGAACCACGCGTCCATCCACTTGCCCTGCTTCCACGCCCGCCCGATCGACACGTGGTTCGAGATGCCGCGCATCACGTCGACCATGCCGGCGTACACGAAGCGGCCGAGGCGCGCGGAGTTCGGGAGGATCTCCGGCCACGACGCGACCTTTCCCGGCGGGACCTTCCGGTAGTCGATCGCGACCTCGCCCGGGACCTGTCCTTCCGCCCACTCCGCGTGGACGACGAAGTAGCCGGGGCCGGTGAACGGCTCGTTCGATTGGCGGTTGAAGCCCCAGAGCTCCTTCGGCGGGCTCTCCGCGGCGCCTTCCGTGACGGGCGGACGGGCGAAGCGCTTCTGGAAGTGCGTGAACACCGGCAGGGAGTTCTTGCCGTGGTGGATGACCTCGGTGAGCGGACCGATGCTGGCGGGCACGAAGTGCTCGAGCGTCAGCGGATGATGCCCCTTCGCGGCCTCGTACAGGCGGGCGAGCGTCTTGCCGTCCCAGCCGCGAGCGGTGGCGACGCGGCCCGAGTGACCGAGCTCGTCGAGGACTTTCTCGAGTCGCTCGAGGTTGATGGTCGGCTCCAGGTAGACGTTGAGGTCCATGGATCGAGAGGGATAGCGCCCGGTCGCACGTCGCGCAACGCGGGTTCTCCGCTCACGGCATCTTGCTCGGCATCTTGCTCGGCATCTTGCTCGGCATCGCGCCTTGGCCGGCGACCCGCGCGAGCCCCGCGACCCACTCGTCGTGCGCGGCCGAGAGAGACCCCTTGAACGTCCAGCCGAACAGCCCGGGCAAGACGCCGCGCTCGGTCTCCACCGTGACCACGTGCGACCCGTCCCCGCGGGGCTCGATGAGCCACGCGTGGTACGCGTGGACCCCGCCCGCACCCCCCTCCCACGCGAGCACGTTCGGAGCCTCGGCCCGCACGATCGTCACGCGGATGGTCGAGCCCAGCATGTTCCACACGACCACCGTCCCCACCTCGAGGGTCGGCCCTCCATGCTCGACGCGCACGTTCGTCGCGCGAGGGAACCAGGTCGTCCACAGGTCCGCGCGCGTCAGCCACGCCCACACCACCTCGGGGCGTGCGGCGACATCCCCCTCGCTCGTGATGTCGATCGAGGCGTCGGCGGGCGTGAGCCCCTCGGGCCAGCACGGCCACCCCGGCGAGGTCGTGGACGTCGGAGCGGGCGCACCGGGTCGACACGCGTCCGAAGGATTGCGAGGGGCAGGGATCGCAGGGCCTCCACATGCGGCGACGAGCGCGCCCAGGGTGACGAGCGACAGGAAGCGAAGGTTGGGGAGGAGGGTCATCGAGGTGTCTTTGCCGAGCCTGGGTCGAGGCATACCACCGCCGGGGGGGCTCGCGGCCTCCCTACCCGATGTCATGGACGACCCATGGGAGCTCGCGGCCTCCCACCCGGATGTCATCGACTTCCTGCCGGATGTCATCGACTTCCTACCGGATGTCATCGACTTCCCATGGGGAGCTCGCGGCCTCCCTACCCGATGTCATCGACTTCCTGCCGGATGTCATCGACTTCCCATGGGGAGCTCGCGGCCTCCCTACCGGATGTCATCGACTTCCTGCCGGATGTCATCGACTTCCCATAGGGAGCTCGCGGCCTCCCTACCGGATGTCATCGACTTCCTGCCGGATGTCATCGAGTTCCCATAGGGAGCTCGCAGCGTCCCTACCGGATGTCATCGACTTCCTGCCGGATGTCATCGAGTTCCCATAGGGAGCTCGCAGCGTCCCTACCGGATGTCATCGACTTCCTACCGGATGTCATCGACTTCCCATGGGGAGCTCGCGGCCTCCCTGCCCGATGTCATCGACTTCCTACCGGATGTCATCGACTTCCTACCGGATGTCATCGAGTTCCCATGGGGAGCTCGCGGCCTCCCGTGGTTCCTCGACGACATCCCGGGGGAGCTGACGGAGACCCTCTCGTTGCGTGGGCCGTAGATGGGTTACCGTCCGCTTTCCCACCGAGGAACCCCCATGCGCCTTCGCTCCGTGTCTTCGCTCGTGTCTCTGCCCTCCCTGCGCGCCATGGTGCCGGTCGCGATCCTCGCGGCCGCCGCGCTCTCGACCGGGTGCGCGAGCGAGGCGATCCTCTCGACCGACCACCTCCCGGTGCGTCGCGTCATCGTCTACCGCAACGGTGTCGCGTACTTCGAGCGCGGCGGGAAGGTCGACGGCAGCGAGGTCCGCTTCAAGATGAAGCAGACGGAGGTCGGCGACTTCCTCGCGACGCTCGCCGTGATGGAGAAGGGGGGGAGCTCGGTGCGCTCGGCCGCGTTCCCGCTCGACAGAGCCGAACCGGGGGATGTGCCGGAGCCCGCAGAGGGGACGGACCACGGCCCCGCGGTCAAGCGCGAGCCGCCGACGCCCCAAGAGGAAGCGGACGCGGCGGACCGGAAGAAGGGGCTGCGCACGGTGGTCCTCTCGCTCGACGGAAAGGAGCATGACCTCCAGGTCGGCTACGTCGCGGAGTCGCCGGTGTGGCGCCCGTCGTACCGCCTCGTCGTACACACGGACGGCACCGCCGACCTTCAGGCGTGGGGCATCGTGCAGAACCTGTCGGGCGAGGACTGGAAAGGGGTGCGCCTGACGCTCGTTGCCGGCGCCCCGCTCGCGTTCGAGACGGATCTCGGGACCTCGCTCATCCCGACGCGACCCACGGTCACGGACAACGGCGAGGTGGTGGCGGCGGTGCCGCACGGCGAGACGAGCCTGAACCAGCGCGAGGAGCCGATGGCGGTCGCGACTCCGGCGGCGGCGCCTGCGCCGATGATGAACGGCGACATGAAGGACAGCGAGAACGACGAGCTGAAGAAGAGCGCCGACGGATACGGGACCGGCCATGGCCGTCTGGGCCCTGCGCGACGGGTTCGCGCCGGCGCCGGGAAGGGGGGTCTCGCTTCGATCGGGGGTGTCGCAGGAGGAGGCGGCGGTGCAGGCTTCGCACCCGGTGCCCCCCGCGCTCAGGCTGCATACGACGCGCCCCCTCCGCCCCCTCCTCCTTCGCCCGTCGTGCCGTCCGGGCCTCGCGACCTGCGCTCTCTCGCGGCCGTCGCCGCGCAGGGCGGGTCGACGCGGTACGACCTCCCGAACGAGGTCACGATCCCTGACAAGAGCGCGACCATGGTCATGCTCCTCTCGCGCCCCGTGCCTGGCGAGGCGCTCTTTCTGTACGCGCCCGACGGCGGAGTCGGTGACTCCGGCAGCCACCCGTTTCGCGTCGCGCGGTTCTCGAACAACAGCGGCGGGGTGCTCGAGCGCGGGCCCATCGCGGTGTTCGAGGACGGCTCGTTCCTCGGCCAGGGGCTCGTCGACCCGCTCCCGGACGGAGCCACGGCGACCGTCCCTTTCGCGCTCGAGCGGAGCATCGCCGTCGATGTCGACCGCAAGTGGGACGAGCTCGGCGAGCGCGTCGCGAAGATCGAGAACGGAGAGCTGACCGTCGAGCGCGACTCGGTGAGGCAGACGAAGTACCGCGTGAGGAACGGCGGCGACAAGCTCGCGAAGGTGCTCATCAAGCACCCGCGCGAGACCGGCGCGCGGCTCTTCACGCCGCCGAAGGACACGGAGGACAACGTCGGGACGGGGAGCGCGCTCGTGCCTGCGAAGGTCGCGCCGAAGAGCACGATGGAGCTCGTGGTCGACGAGCGGACGCCGAGCCGACGGCAGGTCGACTGGTTCTCCGCGCTGGCCGACGCGGCGTACAAGAACCTCCTCAAGGACCCGAAGAGCGGCGTGTCTCCCGAGGTCCTCTCGAAGCTCGCGAGCGCGTGGACGCTCCGCGCCGAGATTGTCGAGAAGAACGACGCCCTCTCGAAGGTGCGCGGCGCCGAGGGATCTCTGCTCCAGTCGGCCGAGGAGACGCGGAGGAACCTGCACGCGATCGAGAAGAACCGGGTCGCCGACGCCCTCCGCGCGACGCTGACGCAGCGGCTCACCGAGACGTCGCTCAAGATCGACGTCCTCACCAAGCAGAAGGTCGAGATCGAGTCGAAGCTCGCCGAGCTGCACGTCCGCTTCAAGGAGTCGCTCCGCGACGTGCGCTACGTGGCGCCCCCGACCTCGCAGCTCTGAAGCGTGGACTATCCGCGCGCCGCCGCCGCGTACTTCGAGCGTGACGCCAGGCACCTGGCGCGCGCGCTCATCGGGGCGCGGCTCGTCCACCAGCTCGATGGAGAGGTGCGCGTGGTCCGCATCGTCGAGACCGAGGCGTACCGAGGTCCGACCGACGCGGCCTCGCACGCGAGGGTGGGGCTCACGCGGCGCACGCGCACGCTCCTGGGGCCGCCTGGCCGCGCCTACGTGTTCCTCGTGTACGGGATGCACGACTGCTTCAACGTCGTGTGCAAGGGCGAAGGGGAGGGGCACGCCGTGCTCGTTCGCGCGGGTGAGCCGATCGTCGGGGTTCTGCCCGGTGTCCGGTGCGACGGCCCCGGCCGGGTCGCGAAGGCGCTCTCCATCACCCGGGAGCACGACGGGCACGATCTGATGGAGGGCTCGCTCTATGTGTCGCCGCGGCCCGCGAGCGAGCGAGTGAAGATCGGCGTGAGCGCCCGCGTCGGCGTCGCCTATGCGGGCGCGATGGCCGAGAAGCCGTGGCGGTTCTTCGACAGGGACAGCACGCACGTGTCGCGCCCCCCCGCGTCCGCCATCGGGCTCGGGACGCGGTGAGGCTGGGTGGTGCCGTCAGTCCGTGGCAGCGTCCGCGGATCGGGCGTCTCCACCGTCGACTCCGCCGTCCGCGGTGACCGACAGGGTGCAGGTCGACAGCGCGAAGAGCTCGTACTCGAGCGCGAGCTCACCCGGCGTCAGCGGCGTCGACGCGCACGAGCCCGGGAACGTGGTGGCGGCGCCGGTGCTGGCGTCCGGCGTCGAGCCGCCCCGTCCGGACGAGACGTGCATGTCGTTGTAGACGACCCGTCCGCAGCTCGGCGCTCCAGGCGTCGCGGCCGACGCGGCCGGTGTATTGAACCAGAAGCTACCGACCGCGCCGAGACTGGCGAACGAGACCAGCTCCAGCGAGTCGGGCCCGACGGTCGTCGCGATCGCGCGTGCCCTCGTCGAGGTGATGGTGCCCGCAGGGTCCGTCGTGTCCCAGGTCGCCAGCCACGCGTACATCGCCTGCTGATCCGGCGTCACGTCGAGCGTCGTTCCCGCCTGGGCATCCGGCGGATCGGCTGCCGTGGGGTTCCACGACGCGACTCTCGGTCTCGCCCAGTCGGTGCCCGGCGCTTCGGGCGTCGCGCTCGACGCGTTCTCGATCCACGTCTCCCCGCTCCAGTGGTCGAGGACGACACGCCCGCCCGCGTTCGCATAGTTGACCATCGCCGTCTGTGCCGCGGGAGTGGCTGCGTTGCCCGAGCCCGTGGTCGCGGCGATGCCATCGCACGCGAAGAGCACGACGGAGTAGTCGTCGAGAGTGCCGCCGCTGCCTGCGTCGCCCTCCCAGAGCGCGATCGCGGCGGGCGGAATCACGGCGGCGGCTCCGTTCCAGTAGTTCTCCCCCGCGCCGCCGGCGTTCACGGAGCTGTAGAGATCGACGCGATTCGCGTTCCCCACGGCGTAGGGCGCCATCTCGGACGGGTCGATGCCGATCTTGACGAGGAGGCACTCGAGCGACTCCTGCTCTCCGACGACGACCGCCATCTTCGGGATGTCCCCTTCGGTGCGCGACGCCGGCATGCGCAGGGTGTCGTCGGGGACGGAGGTCGTGACGCACGCGGCGGCGTCGATGGTCGCGATGCGGCGCCAGCGCCCGATCTGCGCGACGACCGTGTGAGCTCCCGGGGTGACATCGAGAGTGAAGGTGCCGTCCGCGGCGGTGGCGACCCCCTCCAGGTAGCCGTCCGTGCTCAGGGACGCGCACGTGTCGCACGACGGTGGAGCACCTCCGCCGGGCTCGTCGGGGAGCGGGACGACAGGAGGCGCGCTCGCGACGTAAACGTTGGCGCGCGAGAGGCCGACGTTCTTCCCGGGGTCCATGACCCGCCCGCTGATCTGCGTGGGGCTGCCGGGCGGGCACTCGGGGGGCTTGCTCTTGCCTCCGTCGGGCATCGCAGCGTCGACGTGTCCGGCGTCGTGCCCGGAGTCGCGCGCGTCCTTCGCTGCGTCGTGTCTCGCGTCGCGTCCGGTGTCCTGCGTGACGGACAGCCCCGCGTCCATTCCCGCGTCGCCCGTCGGTCCCGCGTCGAAGCGCTCGATGCCGAGGATGGCGTTGCACGACGCGACCGCGGTGAGCCCGACGGCGACGACGGCTGCCTCGAGACGGCGGCCGCGGAGCGATCGGAGGCGCATGGGTACGCTGGAGTGTACGCGCCGTTCCGCGTCGCGTCGCGTGGCGTGGAGGTTACGGGGCCGCCCAGACCACGTACCGGACCCCCGCGTCGCCGTCGACCCGGAGCGCCGGCCGGGCGTCCGCGTGGAAGCAGATGGGCCCGTGCACGTCGAGGAGACCGGCCATCGTCGGCTCCGCGCGTGCGAGCGTCGTCCCGTCCGAGGCGACGAGCGTGACGCGCACCGGTGCGTCCGCCGCGAACGCGACCCGGACGCACTCGTCGCGCTCGGTCTTCGGGAGCGGAAACGCGCTCGTCTCGCTCCTCGAGAGCTCGTGCATCCCCGGCGCGACACGCTGCTGCTGCGACGCGAGCGCCTCGAACGAGGGGAGGGGAGGCCGCGGCGCGGCCGCCGGTGTCGACGCTGGAGGTGCGGCGGAGGACGAAGCGATCGGTACGGGACGCGACTCCTGCGTCCTGGCGCCCCCCGCGCATGCGAACGCGGCGGTGCTCAGCAGGACGCTGCCGAGGAGAGTCGCGCTAGGCGCTGGCGAGACCGCCACGCTTCGGGCCTCCGACCGCCGGCGCCTGCGAGACCGCGTGCCCGTTCGTCTCGACCGCGTCCATCCGGCAGCTCCCGTGGAACTCGACGCCCCGGTCGATGAACACGGACGGGGAGTGGATGTTGCCGATCAGCTTTCCCGGGGCGTGGATCTCGATGGAGGACTTGGCGCGGACATTCCCGTGGACGGCACCGCCGCGGACGATGACGACGGCCACGTCGATCTCCGCGTGGACCTCGGCGCCGTCTCCGATGATGAGCGTGTCGTCGCTCCGGATCTCGCCCTTGAAGACCCCGTCGATGCGGACGCGCCCCTCGAACGCCAGCTTCCCCTCGAACTGTGTGCCGCGTCCGAGGAGCGCGGTGATTTCGGTCGCGGGGAGAGGCTGCTTCTGGGGTTCCATGGCCGGTGACCTAGCAAGTGGGGGCGCGCGCGGCAATCGTGGCGCCGTGGATGCCGAGGTGTGCGGCGCGGCGCGGTCACGGCGACGTCGGGGTCAGCCGTCGTCGACCTCCACGGGCACGGCCTCCGAGACCATCCCCTCGGGCCCGATGTAGACGCACGAAAGGTGGTCGGGCGGGAGCCCCGCCTGCAGGGTCTCGAGCCGCGCGGCCAGGTCGGGAGCGCTCGCGCTCACCTCGCGGATCGTGTCCCTGGCGAGCGTGGCGCCGAAGGAGGTCGGCGAGAGGAGCCACAGGACCTCCGAGGGCTTCGCTCCTGCCGCGAGCAGGTCCTCGGTCTCGTCGACGAGCGCGGCGGTGTGAGCCTCGCGATGGCGGGCGAGCAGGTGCCGATCAGCGGCCTTTGGAGCGTTGTCTGGCGTCATCGGTCGACCTCGCGCGCATCGCTACTCAACGCAGCGGCGACGCGCAACACCCCGCCCGTGCGCTCAGGGTGCGCGACGCTTGCGATGCTACGCTGGAGAGGGATGCCCATCTATGCCGGTCACTTCGACTTCACGAAGCCGCTGCTCGCCGACGTGCCGTCCCTGTACACGCCGGACGAGTGTCGCCAGATCCTCGCTGACGTAGAGACCGCGGAGTGGTTGCCCGCGACGGTGAACAGCCACACCGGGCGCGTCGTCGACGCGAAGCTCCGCGACAGCACGACCGCGATCGTGAGGGACGCGCGGCTCGCCCTCGACCTGTTCACGCGGATTCGTGGCCACGTCCCGGCGTCGATGACGACGGAGGACGCGCGCGGAGGAGGCCGCATCGAGGTCGAGGTGTGCGGGATCTTCACGCCGCTCCGCGTGTACCGGTATCTCCCCGGGCAGCACTTCGGGATCCATCAGGACCAGGGATACGACGGCCCCGACGGCGCCCGGAGCCTCCTGACGCTGATGCTCTACCTGAACGAGGACTTCGAGGGCGGAGAGACCGAGTTCCCGGAGCAGAGCCGCTGCATCGTCCCGAAGACGGGCGCTGCCCTCTGGTTCCAGCACATGCTGCTGCACGCCGGTCGCGCCGTTGCTCGTGGCCAGAAGTACGTGCTTCGCTCCGACGTCCTCTACCGAAAGGTGAGCTTGGCGTAGCATCGCGGCAGCGTGCTCGAGCCGGTCAAGACAGCGGCTCCACACCTGCCGATAAGCAAGGTCTTCGCGGTCGGCATCGGCAACGCCCTCGAGTTCTACGACTTCCTCACCTTCTCGTTCTTCGCCGTCCAGATCGGCCACTGCTTCTTCCCCGCCGGGAAGACCTCGCACGGCCTCCTGTACTCGCTCGCAACCTTCGGAGTGGGCTTCGTCACGCGCCCCCTCGGCGGAGTGATCATCGGTCGCTACGCCGACCGCGCAGGCAGGAAGCCCGCGATGACGCTGTCGTTCGTGCTCATGGGGGTGGCCATCACGGGGCTCGCGCTCACCCCCTCGTTCGCGCAGATCGGCGTGGCCGCGCCCGTGCTGCTCGTCGTCTTCCGCCTCGTGCAGGGCTTCGCGCTCGGCGGGGAGGTCGGCCCGTCGACGGCATACCTCGTCGAGGCGGCGCCGCCCGACCGACGCGGTCTCTACGTCGCCATCCAGTACATGACGCAGGACTCGGCGGTGCTCGCAGCGGGGCTCGTCGGGTACGCGCTCGCGAGGTGGCTCGACCCGGCGGCGCTCGACGCGTGGGGGTGGCGCGCGGCGTTCCTCCTGGGGGCGGCGGTCGTGCCGGTCGGCCTCATGATCCGCTCGAGCCTCCCCGAGACGTTCGTCGCCACCGCGAAGGACGGCGAGGTCACACCGATCCCCTGGACGCTCGTCTTGCTCGGAGTCGCGATGCTCGGCGCGGTCACGATCGGCTACTACGTCACCGACTACGTCGCGACGTACGCGCAGGACAGCCTGCACCTGTCATCGAGCGATGCGCTCCTCTCCATCGTTGTCCTCGGCGTGTGCTGCGTGGTCACCGATCCGTTGAGCGGCCTCCTGTCCGAACGTGTCGGTCGCAGGCCCGTGATGCTCGCCGGCGCGACGCTCGTGATCCTCCTGACGGTGCCGGCGTTCACGGCGCTCACCCGCGCGCCCGGCGTGGGGCACCTGTGCTGCGTGACCGCGCTGCTCGGGGTGTTCGTATCCATGGCGGCCGCCCCTGCGCTGACGACCGTCACCGAGTCCTTTCCAGCACGCATCCGCGCTGGCGCGCTCGGCACGGTGTACGCGGTCGCCGTGGCGACGTTCGGTGGAACGACGCAGTTCATGGTGAAGTGGCTGACCGACGTCAGCGGGAGCGCCCTCGCCCCCGCCTGGTACCTGACGGGGGCGATGGCTGTGGGCGCCGTCGCGATGGCCTGCGTCGGTGAGACGGCCCCGCGCATCAAGGCGAAGGTCGTCGAGTAGGCACGGCCCTCAGAGCTTCGTCACCGCGAGCGCGACCCCCGTCGGGCCCGCAGCTCCCGGGAGCCCCACGGCGCCGCCCGTCGGCGTGGCGGGGCCACCGCCTGCGCCGCCTGCGCCTCCGACGCCACCCGAGCCGCCGTGGAAGGAGCTCGGGCTCGCGAGCGTGCTCAGGGTCCCTCCGGACGCGGACGGCCAGACGACGACTCCGTCCACGGTGGGAGCGGGCAAACCGAACCACCCGATGCCCACCGAGGGGCCTCCCGCACCGCCCGCGCCGCCGCTGCCACCTGCGCCCGGTCCTCCGCTGCCGCCGCCGCACCCGTGGAGGTTCTGCATGTTCCCGCCGAGCGCGCCCGGTTGACCCGGCTCGCCGTTCTTCCCGTCCGCGCCTGCCCCTGCCGTCCCGCTGCTCGCGACGATCGTGGCGAACGTGACCTGGCTGTTGACCACCGCCACACCGATGCTCGCGCCGCCGCCGCCGCCGCCCGTTCCGCCGCTGCCCCCGCAGCCACCGGCGCCTCCTCCGCCTCCTCCGAGGGTGACCCCGCCGCCCCCTCCACCGCCGCCCTGTCCCGGATTCCCGCTCGATCCAGCCTGCGCGAGCTGCGCCGCGAACCCGTCGCCGCTCAGCCGGCCGAAGCCGCCGAGCAGACCGCCCGCGTTGCTGCTCCCCTGGGCGCCGTTCGTCCCGGGCTCGCACGACCCCAGCGTCGCGAAGCCCGCTCCGCCGGCTCCGCTCGGGCTCATGACGAGTGGGGTGGAGGTCCCCTCCGTCCCGGTCGACGCTCCGCTGCCCGTGTGACCCGCGAGCCCGCCGGCCCCGCCTGCCGAGGTTTGCGTCGCGGAGCTGTTGCAAGTGCATGTGCCGCCGAGAGCACCGACCGCGCTGCTGGCGGCGCCTCCGGCGGCGAGCGCTTCGTCGCACCAGCTCCACGGGACTTCCGCGGCGAGCGCACCCGCCGTGCCGTTTCCCGCCGTCGCAGTCACGCGCGTGAAGCTCACGTTCGTCGACAGACTGACGAGGGCGGCGATGCTCGACGATCCCGGGACGTTCGGGTCGGCGTCGAGTGCGGTGAAGGCGACGTCTTCGAAGTGCGCGCCTTCGACGAGCCCATCGACGTCGAGCGCGAGCCCGGGTGCGGTCGGCGTGACGACCGCGGGAACGCCGGTGTACGTCCACGCGGGAGAGGTGCCGCCGCCGGTGTCGGTGACGACCGACGGGCAACCGAGGCCGCCGTAGATCTCGACGCCATCGACCGAGGGGCCGACCCGCAGCGACTCCGCGTACGCGCCGCCGCAGGCGTAGACTCGCGTCGTCGACGGCGGAAGCCGGGTGAGCGCGTTGCCGATCGTCCTGAAGGGCGCCCCGCGCGTGCCCGTGCCGCTCGCGTCGTTGCCCGCCGGCGAGACGAACACCCCGTACGCTTCCGTCAGCACGCACGCTGAAGCCTTCGGCGTCTGGGTCCCGTCGCACGCCGACGCGTCGATGGTCGCTTCGGGCGAGGCGTCCGTCGTGGTCGAATCCGTCATGCTCGCGTCCGCGACGGCGGCGTCGACGGTGAACGCGACCGGCGCATCGGCCTTGCTACTCGCCTGAGCATCGCTCGTCCCGGCGTCATTTCCGCTCGGCCGCGTGTCGGCTCCGGCGTCGGGTCGACGCTCGCTGTGCACGACGGTGGTCCCGGCGTCCACGTGCGTCTCGACCGGCGCGAGCGCCGCGTCGCGCGTGCCGCCCGCAACGTCAGAGAAGTCGACCGGTGCGCAGCCCCATGCGCCAAGACCTGCCGAGAGACCGAAAACCACCGACCAGCCTGCATGAATTCGTTTCATGCCCCCGTTCGGCGCGAGTCGGCAGCAGTTGCGTGAAATCGGTCACGTGGAGCGCAGTCACCCTGTTGAGTGGAGCGCAGTCACCCTGTTGAGTGGAGCGCAGTCACCCGCACCTCTACATTGAGCACTCCGACCACGATCAGGTGCAGGAGCCTGCGCTCGGACGACGCTTCGCGTGGGGCATGGGGTGTTCCGTCGGGCTCGCTCGGGAGGGAGCGGTGGCGCAGATGCGGTCACCCGGGGGAAGGCGTGACGGCGTGACCGCGGACGGGCAAACGCGCGATCGCGCCGCGGGGAAGACACGATCGCCCGCAGGAACCTCAGTACGCCACGCGAAGCGTCGTCCGAGCGCAGGCTCCTGCACCTGCTCGAGCCCGGAGTGCCCAATGTAGAGGTGCGGGTGACTGAGCTCCACTCAACAAGCTGCGGGTGACGGCGCCCAACTCAACAGGCTCAACTCCCGCACGAGCTCGCGAGGGCGGCCACGTGGTAGACGCGGAACGTCGAGTACTTGGGCGACGTCGGGCTGACGGTCGTCCCCTCGAGGATGTACTTGATGCCGAGATGGTGATGCGCGCCGTTGTGGAAGTCGGCGGTCGCCGTCGCTGCGGTGCCGGCCGTGACGACGAGACCGACGTGCCCGCAATTGCGCTCGTTGACGCTGTGGGTCTGGCAGAAGCTGTTTCCGGTCGCGTTGCTGTAGACGACGATGTCGCCCGCGGCTGCGTTCACGTTCGTGTTGCTCGGCGAGTACTCGTCATACGCGACGCCCGAGAGCGCGGTCACGATGTCCGGAACCCACGTGTAGCTGAGCTTCACGCCGCCCGCCGTGACGGACGCGCTGGTGAACTGGGCGCAGAGACCCACGCCGTTGCTCCAGTTCGCGTCCGCGTACGTGATGGCCTTGCTCGGCTGGTATGCCGACCACGTCGCGTTGCTCGACTGCTCGTTGACGTTGCCGCCGCCGCAGAGACCTGCGTCGGACGCGCCGCCGCCACCGCTGCTCGCGCCGGTTCCGGAGCCGCCACCTGCCGCGCTGCTCCCGCCGCCTCCTGCAGCGCTGCTCGCCTTGCTGCTGCTCGCCGCGCTGCTTCCACCGCTGGCGCTGCTGCCCGCGCTGCTCCCGCCGCTTGACGAGCTCCCGCCGTCGGCCGCGGGCGTGCTCGAGTCGCCGGTGCTCCCGTCGGCTGCTGCATCCCCGCCGCCGAGATCGACCCCGCCGTCATCGCTCGTGAGGCTGCCTGCCTCGACCCATGCGTCCGGCTCGTTCGTCCCGTTGTCGCCCGAGTCCCCGAGGTCCACACCGCCGTCGAACCCGAGCGGCGTGCCGCCATCGGTGTTCCCTCCGGCATCGCCGTTGTCGGAGCCGGCCCCGGCCGCGACCCCCTGGCCACCGAGCGTGATGGTGAGGGCGATGTTGATCTCGACCACGAGGTTGCCGGCATCCCCGGTGAGCGCCGCGTCGGCACCGACCGTGAGCCCCGCGTCGCTCCCCGAGTTGAGCGCAGCATCGCTCCCCGAGGTGAGCGAGTCACCCAGGAGGTGGAGCTGCCTCGCGACCGACTGGGTCAGCGGAGCCGACGTGAGGACGGAGTAGGGGAGAGACTGCGTCGCACCCGAGCTGCTCTTCAGCGTGAGGACGCTGTTGACGCTGTCGACGGTGTAAGTGCCGTGCTCTACGCAGAACGCGCTCTCGGAGCACGCCTTGCTGCGCTTCACGGTGTATGTCGTCGCGTCGAGGAACGTGATCGCGAGGAGGTCTCCGGTCTCCGTGGCGTCATACTCGCCGCGAAGGGTGATGGGGCCGCTCCCGCTGCCGCTGCTGCTGCAGCCTGCACCGGTTGCCATCGCGGCGAGCGTGGCCATCGTGCCGGTAGCCACAAGACCCATCCATCCAAGACGTCGGCTCATAGTTTGACTCCAGGGTTGACCGGCACGCGCGTCGCGCGAGGAAGGTTGACTGTCGAGACTAGCAAGTCCCCGAGGCAAGCCGGGAGGGCCCCGACGATCCACGCATGTCGATTCGTCGCAGGATCGGGTGCAATGACTCACATGCAGCTGTGGAGTGGAGCGCAGTCACCCGCACCTCTACAGTGGGCGCTCGCAGCCCGATCAGGTGCAGGAGCCTGCGCTCGGACGACGCTTCGCGTGGCACTCGAGTCCGACGCGCTTTCCGCGCGCCAGCTCTACTCTAGCAGAGACAGAAGCTCCGCTTTCGTGATGCCGCCTGCGTGGTCGGCTCCGGACAGCGCGACATCCACCAGGTTTCGCTTGCGCTGCTGGAGAGCCAGGATCCGCTCCTCCACGGTGTCGTTGGCGACGAGGCGGTACACGATGACGGGTCGGTCCTGACCGATGCGGTGCGTGCGGTCTGCAGCCTGGTCCTCGACCGCTGGATTCCACCACGGGTCGAGCAGGAACACGTGGTCTGCGGCGGTGAGGTTGAGCCCGGTCCCGCCGGCCTTCAAGGAGACGAGCATCACCGGCGGTCCCGCTTCGTCCTGGAACCGCGCGACGACCTCGCCACGGTCCCTCGTCGAGCCGTCCAGGCGCGTGTACGCGATACCGGCGGCGTCGAGGTGCGGCTCCACCTTGTCGAGGAGGCTCGTCCACTGCGAGAAGACGAGCGCCTTGTGCCCGTCCGCCGCGGCCTCCGTGAGCGCTTCCAGCAGGCGTTCGACCTTGGACGACGTCTCCGCGTGCTGGCCGGGAACGAGCGCCGAGTGGCACGCTGCCTGTCGCAGCCTCAGCAGCGCCTCGAGCGCCGCGAGGACGCCTCCTCCTCCGCCCCCCTCGCCGAGCTTCGCGATCATCGCTGTCCGCGTCGCGACCCGGACGGCGTCGTAGACGCTGCGCTCCGCCTCGTCGAGCTCGACGTGCAGCACGGCGTCCGTCCGCGGCGGCAGCTCCGGCAGCACCTCGCGCTTCATTCGACGGAGGACGAAGGGGCGGATCTTCGCGCGCAGCCGCGAGCCCGCCTGCGCGTTCCCCTGAGCGATCGGGTCGGAGTACCGATCGGCGAAGTCGCTCCTCCCCCCGAGCAGCCCGGGATTGGCGAAGTGCATCAGGCTCCAGAGCTCCGTGAGACGATTCTCGATGGGGGTGCCGCTCAGCGCGACGCGGAAGAGGCCTTTCAGCTGGAAGGCGGCGCGGGCCGTCTGGCTCCCCTCGTTCTTGATCGCCTGCGCCTCGTCGAGGACGACGGCATCCCACGTCTCCGCGGCGAGGCGCTCGGTGTCGATCCGCAGCACCGCGTACGTCGTCAGCGTGACGTCGGCGGTGCGATCGATCTCTCGCTTGCTGCCGTGATAGACGGCCACTCGCAGCCCCGGGCGGAAGCGCGCGATCTCGTCTGCCCAGTTGTAGACGACGCTCTTCGGGCACACGATCAGCGAGCGGCCCTGGAGCACGCAGAGCGTCTGCAGCGTCTTGCCGAGGCCCATGTCGTCCGCGAGGATGCCGCCGAGCTCGGCCTCGCGAAGGAGCGCGAGCCAGTCGACCCCGACCTGCTGGTACGCGCGAAGCTCCGCGGTGAGACCCTCGGGCAGCTTCGCGCGGGGGATGTGCTCGAAGCCGTCGAGGAGCGGCGCGAGCTTGCCGAACGACATCGGCTTCGGGAGGTCGAGCGCGTCGCACAGGGCGGCGAGCTCGGGGATGACGGCGTTGCGGACGCGCTTCTGGTCGTCGCGCGCGGCGAGCAGGTCGGCGACGCGGTGGCCGTGCTGGGTCAGCCAGTTGATCGGGAGAGGGGCCCAGCCGCCGTCGTCGAGCGGCACGAGATCCAGGCCGTCGCGGAACGCGCGCAGCACGGCGGCCGCCTCGGCCTGTCTCGGCGAGCGCCGCTCGCCGTTCGTGTCGTCCTCGAACGCCTCGAACACGACGTCGAAGGTGTCGCCGTCGAGCACGACGCGCGGCACGAGCTCGCGCTGCCCGAAGGGCGACCCGTTCGGATCCGCGCTCTCGTGTCGCTCTTCCTGCCACGCGCGGAGCTTCTGCGCGAAGCGCGCGGCGGAGGTCCCGTCGAAGTCCACGCGCCGCCCCGGAACGAGGTTCAGCGCGTCGCGCAGGCGGACGACGAGCTCTCGCTCTTCGCCGGGCTTCCTGACGGGGACCTCCTTCCCGAGCACCGTGACCGAGTCGCCGTCGACGCGCGCGATGGGCGGGTCGCCGTACACGAGGGTGGGGAGCACCGACAGCGTGTGCCCCTGGTACGACAGGTCGAGCGCGATACGCGGCCGGGCCTCGCGCACCTTGCGCGGGAGCTTCTTCGTGCGGATGTCGACCGCGAACGTCTTCTCGAGCTCGGGGAGCACCTTCGTCACGAGCTCCGTCTTCTCGGTGGCCTTGAAAGCGCGAGTGAACGGCAGGCGCTCCCAGGTCTCCCCCATCTCCATCCCGCCGAGCGGATGCAGCACGTCGCCTACGCGCGCGACCCCGAGCGCGAGGATGTCGCTCACCTTCGGGTCGGCGTCGATGCGGATGATGAAGCCGCCGTTGGGCCCGTCCTCCACCGTCGCCGCGGGCGTCACGCGCTCGCCCGAGGTCTTCACTGGCACGCCGTCGAGGCTCACGTCGTGGTGCCCCGAGAGCGCCTCGAGGATCATCGCGAGGCTGCCGACCGGGATCACCTCCCGTGCCGGTAGCCCCAGCGCGCGTTCCACGGCGAGATCTTCGTGGGTCGGCGAGAGACCCGGCGGCGCGGTGCCCCTGGCGAGCCCGGAGGTGAGCGTGGCGCCGAGCCTCTCTTCGCGCCCGCCCTCGTACACGATGAAGCGGGCCATCGTGAGCAGCCGCCCCTTGCGCCCGAGCCGGTACGAGAGGTGGGCCTGCGGGGGAGGTGCGGCGCCGGGCACGGGCTCCACATCGACCTTGGTGGCAGCGAGGATCGCGGCGATGACGTGCGAGCACGGGTCGGTCTTGGCGTCGCAGTCGCAAGACCACTCTTCATCCTCGAGGTAGAGAGTGACCGTCGGCGGCACCGCGTGGCCGACCGCGCGCACCCGGAACGTCGGCTCGAACGGAGCCGTCGCCGGAGCACGCTGCACCGACCCTTCGCGGGCGAGCTTGACTCCGGCCGACCAGATGCCCGGAAGGCTCTTCTTCCGGATCGCGTCCAGAAGCGGCTGCAGCGTCTCGACAGAGGGCGTCAGGTCAGTGCGCAGGGGTCGGGCTCACGGGAGGAGAGGGTGCGACGGGAGCGCCGGTGGCGGGGGCGAGCGGCGGAGCAGCGACGGCTGGCGGCGCGGGCGGCGCGGCCGTCGCCGCGGGATGGGAATGCGACGGAAGCGGCGTGTCCTCGTACTCGGGAGGCGGCCCTTCCGGCAGGCGCCCGGTGCCGTGCATGCACGCGGCGACTGCCGCGCAGCCCAGCAGCAGCGCGAGCCGCACGCGCGCACCCGGACGAGCGGCGACCCCGGTCGCGGGCGCTTCAGGGTAGCGGCTGGGGCAACGAGACGGGAGCGACATGGGGGGTGCTACCTTACTTCGACTGGTGGCCGCCCGTGCCCGTTCTTTCGTCGGTGTATCGTGGGAGCCCCCAGGGACGAGAGCCAGTGGCGCCTGCCGCGCGACGCGGGGGGCACGCGACGGAGGGCGTGACCGCGACCCTCCCCGCGCGCTCGTGCCATCGCCCAGGAGCGCTGTAGACTTGCCGCATGAATGTGACGGTCAACGGCGAAGCCAGGACGATCCCCGATGGGCTCACGGTGCGCTCCCTGCTCGATGCGCTCGGCCTGACGGAGGGCCCCGTGGCCGTCGAGATCAATCGCGAGATCGTGCCGCGCGCGACGCACGCTACGCACGCCGTCGCGTCCGGAGACGTGATCGAAGTGGTGCACCTCGTCGGCGGCGGCTAGAGGAGCGCGTCGGGCAAATGGCCAGACGGCCTCCTAGCGAGGAGAATCCACGTCGCGTCGCGCCTGCTCGACAAGCGCCTGCACGGCGTCCTGTGCCGCACGAGCGACGTCCGCGGCACGACTGGCCGGCTTCATCTCCATCGGTTCCCCGATGAGCACCACCACCCTCGTGCCGCCGGCGCCGGCCATGCGGGCCAGGTGCTTGGTGAAGGCCTCGCCGACGAACGCCGCGCCGGAGCCGGTCTCGTAGGCGATGCCGACGGGGACGACGGTCGCCTCGGTCGCGAGCGCCCCCACGAACGCTCCCGCCTGGAACGGTCGCACGGTGTCGCCGGCGAAGGTGGTCCCTTCCGGGAACATCAGCACGGTCTCGCCGGCCTTCAGCAGCGCGCGCACCGATCGGATGGCGGCCGCTCCGCTCACCCTGCTCGCTCGGTCGACGAACACCGTCCCGACGCTGCGCGCCGCGGCTCCGACGAGGGGCCATCGGGCGAGGTCGGCGCGGCTGACCATGTGGCCGCCGAACTGCTGGAGCAAGATCCCGATGTCGAGCGCCGAGCGATGGTTCGCGACCACGAGGCGCCCCCGCCGCGCGCTCGGGCCGCTGGATTCTCGAGCCGCGCCGCGGACATCGACGGTGATGGCGAAGAGCCGGAGCAGCGACCCGCTCCAGCGCTTCACCCAGCGATCACGGACGGAGCTCTTCTCGTCGGCTCGCGTGAGTCGGTCGCGTGCAACGTAGAGCGGGAGGAGCGTCCCGGTGATGCCGGCGAACCCGGCGATGCGCGCGGCCTTGCGGACGGTCTGGCGCATGCCAGCCGATTACCACAGCTCCGGGAACGCCCGCGCCGCCACGTCAGCCCTTCCGTTCGCGACTCACATCACCCGCAGGCCCAGCCGAAGGCCAGCTGATTCGGGTGCGTCGCGCACTGCGTCAGATGTCCACACCCGCCGTCACCCCAGCTGCAGCCGACGGCGTCGTCCGAATCGATCTGGAAGAGCAGCCTCATCGGCGCCTTGCACTCCGGGCAGCTCGGGTACTCGGGCGATTGCGACCAGCAGGGCCATCCGCCGAGCTTGTCCTTCGGGAGCGGGCGCTGGGCGGCCTGGAGGGCTTTCCACAGTGGGCCGTCGTACTCCGCCGAAACCCCGAGCTCGTCGAGCTCCTCGGTGTTGGGCAGATCCTCCGCCGCCTTCCACCCGACGATGCGCTTCGGGCGCAGGGCGTTCGGTGTCTCGCGCGGCTCGGCGTCCTTGCCTGGCGCGTGGCCGTCGACGAGCCGCGCCACGCACGACTTCGAGAAGGCGAAGAACGCCTCGCAGTCGACCTCGCAGAGCGGGTCGCTCGAGAGGCAGTAGAAGAGCTGCGCGAGCCCCTTCCCGTGCGCGCCGGCCCCGGCCGGCAGCGTCTCGAGGTCGAGCTGGAGGATCAGCTGCATCGGTCTCTTGCAGTTCGGACACACGGGCCATTCGGCCCCCGCCGGGAGCCACGGCTCGCCGGCGATCTTCGTCACGGGCCCCGTCGCGCCGCCGGCTTTCACCTGCGGCACGAAGGCCGCGCGCAGGTGCGGCCGGAGCAGAGCTGCGTGCTCGGGCGTGAATCGTTCGAGGAGGCTGCGCGCCGTCGGCTTCCCGGCGGGCGCCTTCGTAGCCATGGCCTTCGGCTTCGCGGACGACGAAGGCTTCGCGGGCTTCGCGGCTGGCTTTCGCGCGGCCGTCTTCTTCGCGACGGGCTTTCGGGCGGCCGCCCTCTTCGCGCTCGCGACGGGGCGGGACCTGACGGTCTTTTTCGGCTTCGTCGCCGGCCGCGATGCGGTCTTCTTCTTCGGCGCCTTGCGGGTCGCGGTCGCCTTCTTCGGCTTCGCGGACTTCGCTCGAACGGTCTTCTTCACGGACGTCTTCTTCTTCGCGGCCTTGGTCATCACGCGTGAGTAGACCTCAGCGAAGGGCGAGCCGCAATCTTCGAGGCGCCAGGCCCGCCACGCGCACGCTCACCAGAGCTTCCGGAACGTCCGCGCGAACACCTCGGCGCTCCGCCTCTGCCACGAGCGCTTGCGCCACGCGGTCAGATCGAGGCGCTGGGCGCGGGCGACGTCGCGGTCGAACCACGACCGGACGTACCTCGCGAACGCCGCGTCCTCCACGGCGAGGTTGACCTCGAGGTTCTTTCGCCAGGACCGCTCGTCGAGGTTGTAGCTGCCGATGGTCGTGAAGTCGTCGTCGACGATCGCGGTCTTCGCGTGGAGCATCGGGCCCGCCAGCGCGTACACCTCGACCCCCCGGCGCAGGAGCGTGTCGAACAGCGCTTCGACGGCGAAGTGCACCACCGGCACGTCCCCCTTCTCCGGCACGAGCACGCGGACGCGGACGCCGCGCGCGACCGCGCTCGAGAGCGCCCGTCGGACACGGCGGTCGGGCACGAAGTACGAGTTGGCGATGTCTATCGAGACGCGCGCGCGGCGGATGCGCACCAGGTACTCGTGGTGGATGAGCCGCTTCGGCAGGGCGCGGCTCGCGAGCACCCACACGGGCGACGGGTGAACGCGGACGATCGGCACGACGTCGGCCGGGAGCGACGCGCGGACGAAGCGTCTCCGCGTCCGGTAAAACAGCGTCCGGAGCTCCTGGGCGGCAGGGCCGCGGACGCAGATGGCGTCGTCGCGCCAGCCCGCGCCGCCCTGCTCGACGGGGAGCCACTCCCGACTCAGGTTGATCCCGCCGGTGAAGCCGAGCGCGCCGTCGACGATCAGCATCTTCCGGTGGTCGCGCTGCTCGAGCAGCTTGACGCGGAACTCGCGGCGCAGCGGCGAGAGCGGATGGAACTCGATGACCTCCCCGCCCGCCTGCAGGAGCATCGCCCACCACGCGAGCGAGACCTGGAAGCTCCCGAGCGCGTCGTAGACGACCCGCACGACCACGCCGCGCTTCGCGGCCTGCGTGAGCGCGTGGCGAAAGAGCTCGCCGGCCGCGTCTGCGCCGACCCAGTACATCTCGAGGAGCACCTCGCGCTCGGCCGCGTCGATCGCGCCCAGCATCGCGGGGAACGCCTCCCGACCGTCCCGGAGGAGCTGGACTCGATCACGCCCGACGTCGAACCAGGGGGGGCTCGGAACCTCCGCCGCTGGCTTCAAGGCGCGACCTTCGCGAGCGGCGGGCGCGACGCGACGATGATGAGCGCGTCGTCGTGAAGCGTCTCTGCGAGGAACGTGCGCAGGGCGTCGAGCGGGGGCACCGGCTTCGAACGAGGCTCGCTCCGCCACAGGCGCTCCACGCGGCCTCGTGGCGAGAGCGAAGCGCCGAGGTCCCCCTCTTCGAGCCGGGAGATAGCGCGCGTCCGGTCGGCCTCGGTGAGCCCGCCGCGCCTGAGGCGATCGAGCAGGCCGCGGACCTGGGCAACCGCCGCGTCGAGAGCAGGACCGGCGCTCGCGACATGGACGACGAGGGCGGGTGCGTCGACCGGGCCGATGACACGCGCGCTCCAGGAGTATGCCAGCCCGGACGACAGCGCGCGGGCGAGCAGTCCGTCGGGTCCCTCGAGCGCCGCCGCCGTCGCCAGCGCGGCATCACGCGTCGCCGAGCGCGACTGCGGCGTGGTCCCCGGACCTCGCGGGAGCGGGATTGCGAGCCACGCGGAAGGCGAGACGGACGGTGGCGCAGCGTACGTTCCAGGCTTCGCGAGCGGGGCGGCCGCGATCGGCGGACACGTGGCGGCGACGCCGACCGATCGCGGCATCCATCGATCGACTGCCAGGGCCACGAGATCGACCTGTGCAGCGTCCTCCGTGCCGAGGATCGCCAGACGCATCGGCCCGTGGCGCAACGCGGCGATGCGCGCGACGACAGCTCCGTCCGACCAGGCCTCGAGCCCCCGGCCCATCGTCAGCGGGAACGACCACGACGGATGACCCGGGACCAGCGCCTCGGCCAGCGTCGCGAACGATCGTGAATCATCCTGCGCCCCCAGCGCCATGAGCTCCGCGCGGGCGCGTCCGATGGCGCTCGCTTCCACGGTCTCGGCGAGGAGCGCCTCGCCGACCGTGTCCGCGGCTCGCCGCGCGAGATCTCCGGGGGTCTCGCCGTCGTGGCGCGTGGCGCGGACGAGAACGCCGACGCCGTCGCTCGTGAGCCACTCCGAGACCTCCGCGTCCTGCTCTCTCGCCCGGCTCCGCGCTTGCTCCACGAGCGAGGCGATGGCGAGAGCGTCCAGGCCGGCGTCCACGTCCCCCTCCGCGAGCGTCCCGCAGGGCGAGGCGAGAAGCAGCTCCATCGCGCCTTGCCCCGGCTCGACCTCGCGCCGGGTCTCGAGCACGGGCGACTGCCACGCGCTCGCGGTCCGCAGGACCTCTGCTTCGAGCGTCTTCGCGCGGGCCCCGACGTCGGCCGGCGGATCGGTGCCGGCCGCCATTCCCACGAAGACGCTGTCGGAGACCGCTCCGCCCGCTCTCGGCGAGGTCGTGTCGATGAGCGCCCACCAGGCGGCGAGCTCGGCAGCCTCACGAGGGTCTCCCGCGGAGAGCGCGGCTTGGCTCGCGCGGGCGCGCGCGACCGTCGGACGGCTCGCCGTCGCCACGTCCTGCCGCGCTTCCTGTCGCAAGACGGTGACGACCGTGGCCAGGGCGTTGCCCTCGGCGCGCGACTCCGCGTGAGGAACATCGACCACGACCCCGATGCAGCCGCCGTCCGCCCCTGCCGTCCCCGTGATCTCGCGAAGCGTGACCGGCGCGTCGAGCGCCCGCAGGCGCACCGAGAGCGCACCGTTCTTCGCGCCAAGCGTCCGCGCCGCAGCCACGGCGCTGCCAGCCTCCGGTGTGTGAACGACCAGCGTGACCCGGGCGACGCTGGCGCCGAGGTCCGTCGTCGCGTCGTAGACACGGAGCGGTTCGGGGGCGCCGGCCGAGCTCGCCGCGACACGTACGAAAGGAGCCGCTGCAGGCCATACCGGCTGCGCGAGGATGGCAGACGCGACGGCGTCCACCTCCCGCGCCGTTCCGGCGACGCCGAAGACGACCCGGCCAAGCCCATCGCTGGCGGCGCGCCACTTCTCGAGCGCTTCGGGCGACGCATTCACGGTCTCGCCGTGATCGAGCGAGAGGGGCTCGTCGGTGCAGCGCGCCGCCTCGAGAAGCGTCGGGTCGCGCAGCGCATGGCGGGCGAATGACGAGAGCTTGCGCTCGACGGCGCGAACGTCGGAAGAGGCGCCAGCCGCGATCGGAGTGAGCAAGGCCTCGCGCACCGCACGCACCAGCGCCGCGCCATCGCCGTTCGGCGGCAACAGCGCCCGGACGCGGTACCCGTCCCACGTCGCCGACACGGTCACGTCGCGGATGCCCTGAGCCGTGAGCCGCGCCTCCGTCACCGCAGCGAGGGCGACGGGCACGCGGGGCCCGGCGGCGTCGTCGACCCCCGCAGTGAGGACCGCCACGGCGAAGGCCGCGCGCGGATCGCCGTCGCGCGCGACGACCGCGACGGACGGCCGGGAAGGGAGCTCGCGGACGTTGGCCGGGACCTGCGGCGCCGCTGGAGCGAGCGCCGGAGCGGGCGGGACGCAGGTGATGCCGACGAGCGACACGGAGACGAGCGACGCGCGCGAGGCGAGCCGGCCCAGTCTGGCGTGGGCGCCCGTCACTCCAGCACGATGTCGGCGTCGGAGCGTGGCGAGATGGTGAAGCTACCGAAGTAGGTGACGACGCCGGTGATGGACTTGAAGTGAACGTTGCCGACGGCGCCGGGCATGAGCGCGTAGACCGAGCTCGCGTCGTTGCAGTTGTTGAGACCAGTCCCGCTGTTGTTGAAGTTGTAGAGCTCGTTGTCGATCGCCAGCGCGCTCTCGCCCATTTCTGGCGTGAAGAAGACCTTGCAGCGCCCCGTGCCGTCTCCCGTCTGGCCGCCGCCGACCAGAGCAGGCCCGATGCTCCCGACCGTCACGAGCATGCTCATCCACTTGTACCCGGTGGACCAAGCATTGAGGTCGCGCCAGTCGATGGGCGTCCCCTGCGGTGCGCTGTAGTCGAAGCGGAACGTCGCGATCGCCTCGTAGAACTCCGGCTGGTACTGGCCGGCGAACGGGAACGACGAAGGGCCCTCGTACTGCTGGTACTCGCCGACGAAGTCGATCACGTCGCCAGGGGCGAGCGCGAGAGACGCGGGCTGGTACGTCGTCTTGTAGAGGTCCATCCCCGAGTACGGAGGGGTCGCACCGGCGTCGTCGACGTTCGCGTGGAAGTCCTGCACGTAGATGGAGCCGACGGACGACGCCAGGCCGGTCTCGGCGAACTCATCCTTGATGATGAAGGTCGCGCCGGTGACGTTCACGTTGAGCTGGTTCGCGATGGGGCGCACCGACGAGTCGAACGCGTTGATCTCCGCGATGCGCAGCCCGGTCCCCAGCGGGCTCGGCGTGCCGGCGTCCGCAGGCGTGTCGCCCTGCTCCGTGTGGGCGGTGTTCCCGTAGCAGGCGCTGGTGAGCGCCGAGACCACGACCAGCATGACCGCGAGGGAGGATCGGTGCGTGAGGCGACTTAGGCGCATGGAGCTGGCCGTGGCCATACTACAGCGCTGCGCACGCGTCATCCGCCTGCGGCGAGCAAGCTCACCTCGGCGGCTTTCTCTCGTACGAACGCGGCGACGGCTCGCATCGGAACGGCCGTCGGACATCGGCGTTCCAGCTCCGCGAGCCGCTCGTCCCCGACGGCGGAGAACGCCGCCGCCGCCGCGTCGAAGTCGGGCATGCTGCGGGCGCTGGCGAGCATCAGGTCCATCACCCCCGCGTACGCACCCGACGCCGCCGCCGCGCGAGCGCCCTCGCCGACGTCGCACAGCCCGCACGCGATGCATCCCGAGAACATCGGGAGCGACCGCCTCTCCTTCTTGTTCATCGGCGGCAGGCGGTCAGGCGCGTAGCTTCGCCGGAAATCCGCGAGCCCGCGGCGCCTGCCGAGCAGGTTCGTGACGACCGTCCGGACGAGCGCCCACGCGAGCAGCATCGCGGCGCGGAGGAGCTCGACGAGCCTGTCGACCATGATGACGAGGGTACCACGCGCGACGGCGCCCGAAGTCCGCGACCGGACCGTGCACCGCAGGCTCGAAGGCATCTATGCTGTGATCTCCTTGTCGCCGCGGCTCTCGGTCCACTTTCTTCTCCGACACGGGCTCGTCGCCGTGGTGCTGATGTCTCTCGCGACCGCATGCGTCGCCCCGGAAGCCGAAGCCCCCGTCGTGCCCGCCATGGGTGTCGGGCCGAGCGGCGCGGCGCCTTACCAGGCGGGGCTCGCGACCTGGTACGGCAACGCGCTCGCCGGGCACCGGACCGCGAGCGGAGAGCCATTCGACCCGAACGCGATGACGGCTGCGCACCGCACCTTGCCGCTCGGCACCTGGGTCGAAGTCACGCGGGCCGACACGGGACAGCGGGTTCGAGTACGCATCAACGATCGCGGTCCCTTCGGCGACGCAAGGAGGGTGATTGACCTGTCGCGCGCGGCGGCGGATGCGCTCGACCTGCGGAGGCAGGGAGTGGGGCAGGTGGAGCTGAGGGTGGTGGGGGGGCCTTACTAGACGCCGGCTTGAAGACGACGAGCCCGACCGCGACTGCGACTGCGACCGCGACTGCGACTGCGACTGCGACTGCGACTACGACTACGACCCCGACCGCGACCGCGACTGCCGACCGCGACTGCGACTGCGACTGCGACTGCGACTGCGACTGCGACTGCGACTGCGACCTCGACCTCGACCTCGACCTCGACCTCGACCTCGACCTCGACCTCGACCTCGACCTCGAGGCGATGCGGGCGTGGCTCGTCGCTCGTTCGCCGACGAGGGAGCGCACTGTGCGCGTCGACGACGCGCGTCCGCGCAGGGACGTTGCCCACAGGCACGAGGGTGTGGCCTGGCGTGCGATGCACGAGGCAACTCCGTACGCGCGCTTCGCTCGTCCCCCGCGGGACGAGGCATTCCCACGACCGACCGCGGGTCGCCGGCCGACGAAGGAAGCTCGCTCGTGTCCCTCCTTCGCTCGTCCTCGCGCGCGTCCCGCTCGTCCGTTCGGATTGTCGGTTCCTCTCCCTCGGGTCTTCGCTCGGGCGCGCAGGAACGTAGCTCCGCGTTGCTCCTCCTCCTCTCGTTCCGGCAGCAATGACCCTCCTCCGTGCGCCTTTATCGCAGCGTCGTGCAGTAGTGAGCGAGCCACGCGACGGTCGTTCGCTCCTCCGCGAGCGCGTCTGCCTTCCTCCTCGGTGGCCATCGCTCACGCGTGTGCGATGCGGCCTCGCGCGGACCGGTACGAGCGACGCCCGCGTGCAACCTTCGTCCGTCCGCGGGCGCTCGAGCCGCCGGCGCGTACGTTCGTCGCCGACAGAGCCGCGAGCTTCGCTCGTTCCGGCGCGAGTGAGCGAAGCACCGACACGCTCTTCTCTCGCTCGCCCGCGTTCGTTCGAGACAAGCCCAGGTTCGTTCGAGACAAGCCCAGGTTCGTCGTCGACAAGCGCACGAGCTTCCTTCGCGCGGAGAGGCGCTTCGCCCGTCCCTTCAGGGACGCGCCAGACGAGCGCAGGTTCGTCGTCGACAAGGGCAGGGTCCTCGCTCCTTCCGGCACGAGTGAGCGACGCCCCGACACGCTCTTCGCTCGTTCGCTCGCGTTCGTGCGAGACAAGCGCAGGTTCGTCGTCGACAAGGGCAAGAGCTTCGTTCATGCGGAGAGGCGCTTCGCTCGTCCGTCCCGGGACGAGCGGGACAAGCGCAGGTTCGTCGTCGACAAGGGCAGGGTCTTCGCTCCTTCCGGCACGAGTGAGCGACGCCCCGACACGCCCTTCGCTCGTTCGCTGGCGTTCGTTCGAGACAAGCAGAGGTTCGTCGTCGACAAGCGCACGAGCTTCGTCCGCGCGGAGACGTGCTTCGCTCGCCCGTTCAGGAACGAGCGGGACAAGCACAGGTTCGTCGTCGACAAGGGCAGGGTGTTCGCTCCTTCACGCGCGTTGGTCGTCGACAAGGCGGCACCGGTGCCCCATTCCTTTCCCGAGCGAGCGGCGTGCGCGCGCGCTGATCGCTCGTTCCTTGGTGTCCGTGGCTCGCGCGCCCGCTTGTCGCGCTCGAAGACGCGCGGACATCGCTCGTTCCGCTCTGCGGCTCGCTCGTACCTGCGCGGACGTCGCTCGGACGGGGACATCGGTGCGTTCCTCGTGGCCGGAGCACGCTCGTTCTCTTCGGTACGAGCGACGTTCCTTCGGGGACGAGCCATGTCCGCGCGGCTGTCGGCGACGCTCGTCGCATGGTTCGACGACGCGTGTGCCGGGTCGGGCGAACAAAGTCGAGGAGCGAGCCACGCCCTCGCGTGACCGAAGCTCGCTCTTCGGCTTGTCCCGCTCGTACTTCTCCTTGTCCCGCTCGCTCGCGGGCGGCCGTGCGTCGTTCCTCCACGTCGTTCGCTCGTCCCTCTCCTTGTCGACGACGTCCTCTTCGTTGTCGACGAACAACCCGCGCGGACGTCGCTCGTTCCTCGCCTTGTCGACCAACAACCGGTCGGTCGCCCCTTCGTTCCTCTCGATCGCGGCCTGGATCGTCGGCCTCGCCCGCTCGTCGTCCGGCGTGTCGCGCCCGTACCGCGCATCGCGAGCTACGCGCGTGACTGCGCGCTATTCGATCAGCTTCACCGCCGACGAGCGGAAGACGCGCGAGGACTCCTGATAGGCCAGGCCCGCGCCGTGGATCCACGCGCGGTCCTCGTCCGTCAGCGAGCGGACGACCTTCGCCGGGCGCCCCATCGCAAGTGAGCCCGACGGGATGCGCGACCCCGGCGTCACCAGCGAACCCGCGCCGACGATCGCGTCGTCCTCGATGACCGCTCCGTCGAGCACGACGCTCCCCATTCCGACCAGGACGCGGTTGCCCACGGTGCAGCCGTGGAGGAGCACCATGTGGCCGACCGTCACGTCGTCGCCGACGACCGTCCGGGCTCTGTCGGTCGTCACGTGGATGACCGAGCCGTCCTGGATGTTCGTCCGCGCGCCGATGACGATCGGCATCACGTCGCCGCGGATGACCGTGCCGAACCAGACGCTCGACTCGTCGCCCAGGGTGACGTCTCCGATGACCGTCGCGTTCGGGGCGATGAAGATGTCGCGGCCGAGCGACGGCCTTGAGCCCATGTACTCGTAAAGAGGCATGCCGCAGCTCTTATCACTGCGGCGTGCTCGTCGCGCCCAGTGTCGGCTCGGGGCTCGACCGGCCGTGCGGTGCGCCGCGAGGAACGGACGAGTCTGGTCCTCGTGACCGTCACGATGGGCATGACGCTTGCGTGACGTGTCAGGAGCGCGTCGGCGCTCGGCCTCAAGCAACCGTCTCACTGCTCGACCGAAAGGGCATCCGCGTCCGATCGACCCGTCATGGAGAGATGAACATGCGCATCGACAACTCTGTCGCCGGAGCCCTCCTCATCGTGCTGTGCGGGTGCTCGACGGACCCGGCGCAAGACTGGTTCGGCGTCTGGAACCCCATCGGGACGCTGGCGGTCAGCTCGAGCGACGCGTCAACGAGCTCGCCGCTCAGCGGAGGCGTCCTCATCACGGCTGGACCTGTTTCCGGGACGTTCGAGGCGTCGACGACGTGTGGCCTCGCCTGGGACGTGAGCGGGGCAGGAGACGACAGCGCTACCCTTGACCCGCCCGAGGTGACTGCGGTCGCAGCGACCTCGCCGACGTGTAGCCTCGACATCAACGGCAGCTCTTTGGGCGTCGCGTTCACCGAGGGAACCGCCACCCTGACAGGCAATACGATGGCGATGTCGCTGAAGGGTGTCGCGAGCAACGGCGACGCGATCACCGAGGCCGCGAATCTGACCCGGGTGAACACTCCGCCGCCGATTCCCATCGCGACCGAGCCTCCGTCGTTCCAGCGCCGATGACGGCCCGCTGTCTCACTGCAAGCGGAAGCGCATCGTCCACAGCATGCGCACGGCGACGGCGTGCCCCTCGCGCTCGGCCGGCGTGAATCGATAGCTGCGGATGGCGTCGAGCGTGGCCTCATCGAGGCCGTACCCCGCGTGTCGCGTGATGCGCGCGTCGATCACCCGGCCGGTGGGGCTGACCACGATCTCCGCGGGGACATCGGTCTCGATCTGCGCGTCGCGCGCCGCCGTCGGGTATGCGGGTGCGGGGCCGTACGAGACCGACGCTCGCACCGAGACCCCCCTCTCGTCGACGATCTCGTCCCGGGGAGCGGTCGCGATAGGAGCGGTCCCCCCGGCAGGCCCCTGCGGCAAGGTCATCGCGAACGTCGTCGGCGCGTCGGACACGGTCACGACGGCGGGCACCGTCCCCTCCGCCTCCGGCGCCGCTGTGGAGACGGCGCTGGCGAGCGGTGCCACAGCCGCGCGCGCCGCCTTTCCGTGGGCGACCGGCGGAATGTTCGACGGACGAGGTGGCGCGACGACGGGCAGCGGCTCCGGAAGAGGCGCCGCTGTCGGCACGAGCGGCGCGTCGACGAGCGACGTCTGGATGTCGATGAGATTCAGCGGAGCCGGCAGAGGGCCCCGGTCGGTGTTCACCGCGATCACGGCGGCGACGGAGCCGTGGAGCAGGAGGGATGACACGAGCCACGCGCGGCTCCCGAGCGAGCCCGCGGCACCGACCTTCAGCACGACGCTCGCGCGGCTCATCGCGGGCCCGGGCGTAGCGCGCCAGCGAGCAGCAGCAGGCCAGCGGTGGAGCTCGGGGTCACGGTCACACGCGCACTGTGCGCGAACCGTCGGCCGACAACAACCTCGATTCGGTAGCGGCGTGTGGACTTGGAGCAAGTCGTGCCACGCGTTTGGCAGCGACACGCGGACCAGGAAAGACAATCCGTCCGCGAGATCCGCCCCGCAACGCGCAGCCGGTCGCGCGTCGCGACGTCGTTCGCGTCGACGAATAACGGTCTCGTGGGCGCTTTAATTCGTGACACGATTCTCCACAAATGAGATCAAGTCGTCGCTCGTTCGTCGGTACGAGCACGACCGGGCCGGCTCGAGGAACAGAGATGCGGAGACTTCGAGGCTCGTCATTCTGCGCCATCACCGTCGTGCTCCTCGCTTCTACGCGCGACGGCCGCGCTCAGACTCCCCCACGTCCCGCGATCGCTGCGTCGACCGTCGCGCCGTCGCCGGCCCCGCCTCCTTCCGGGCTTCCGGGCGCCCCGCCCCCTGCGCCCACGCCGGCCAGCGCACGCACGACGATAGCGCTCGGCCTCGACGTCGCCGAGAGCAAGACGATCCTCGCCAGCGAGGTGGCCAGCTACGAGGTCGGCGCGCCCGGCATCGTTGACGTGAAGGTCTCACCGGCGATGGACTCGTTCGGCTTCGTCGGCCTCCACGCGGGCTCCACGACGCTCGTCCTCCGGATGAAGAACGGGCGGCAGATCGCCTACGACGTCGTCGTCCGCTCCGTCGCGGCCGACGTCCATGTCGCTGCTTCAGCGCGAGCGCAGATGACCGCGCCCGTGCTCCTCGTGCACGGCGCAGCCCCGTACCCGCCGGATGCTGCAGCGAACCGCATCGAGGGCACGGTCGGGCTGGAGCTCCAGGTCGACGAGAGCGGCAAGGTCGTCTCGGCGCGCGTCGTGAGTCCTGCCGGGCACGGCTTCGACGAGGCTGCCCTCGCCGTCGCGAGCGACTTCGTGTTCGAGCCGGCGAAGAAGGACGGCATCCCCGTCAGGTCGACGATCCAGTTTGCCTACGACTTCCACCTGCCCAAGCTTCCTCCACCGCCGCCCGTGCTCGCCGCGGCCAGCCCCATCCAGACCGGGGCCAACCAGTCGACCCTCGTCGTCGCCGCCCGCCCTGCCCAGCAGGCGCTCGAGCACATCGCCGCGTCCGACTCGCAGACCGACAGGACCGAGCTGTCGCTCATCCCGAAGATGCGCGCGGAGTCGATGCTCGAGGCCGTGCCAGGCGTCTTCTCCGTCCAGCACGCCGGCGGCGGCAAGGCCCAGCAGTACTTCCTCCGCGGCTTCGACGAGGATCACGGCACCGACCTCGCGTTCTCGGTCGACGGCCAGCCGGTGAACGCCGTGAGCCATGCGCACGGTCAGGGCTTCTCGGACTTGCACTTCCTCATCCCGGAGACGGTCGAGTCGATAGACTCCACCAAAGGCCCGTACTCGGCGAGGATCGGCGACTTCGCGACGTCGGGGTCCATCACATTTCACATGGCCGATCAGCTCCCCGAGAGCGTGGCCAAGATCGAGATCGGGAGCACCGGGCATCAGCGAGTCGTGGTCGTCGAGTCGCCCGACCTGGGCAGCGACTGGCGCATGGCCGTGGCCGCCGAAGCGTTCCACGAGGACGGCCCGTTCATCCACCCGGACGACTTCGATCGACTCAACGGCTATGTGAAGGCGACGCGAAAGCTCGACGAGCACAGCGAGGCGTCCGTCATGCTGATGGCGTACGGCGGCTCCTGGAACATGTCGGGCGTGCTACCCGCGCGCGCAGTCTGCGGCGAGGGGGACGGCACTCCGACGCCCGCGGCCTACGCCGGCTCGCGCTGCCTGAACCGCTTCGACTCCGTCGACCCGAGCCAGGGGGGCGCGAGCCAGCGCGTGGAGCTGCTCACGTCGTACCGAAGGTGGAGCGGCACCAGCGAGATCGAGGCGACCGTCTTCGCGCTGCACTCGAACCTGCAGCTCTTTCCGAACGACGGGATCGCGTCGATCGTCTTGCAGCCCGAAGGCATCCGCTACGGCTCGCAGGTCGAGCAGGACGATGCGCGCTGGGAGACCGGCGCGAAGGTGCACGTCACCCACGTCTCGAAGCTCGGCGGGATGGTGGTGCGTTCGACGGTCGGGCTCGACGTACGGAACGATGTCATCGATAGCCAGCTGCACCGCGATGAAGAGCGCCGTCGACTCGACGGCTCCCCGGGCATCTCTGGCCCCATCACCGATTCCGCCATCAACGAGACCGGAACGGGCGCGTACGCCGAGGAGGACTTCCGCCCGGCGAAGTGGCTGCGGTTCGTGACGGCGCTGCGCTTCGACCGCATCGACGCCGACGTGAACAACGAGAGCCCGACGGCGGTCGACAAGGTGTCAGGCTACGCGAGCGGGCAGCAGCTCGACCCCAAGGCGACGGCGATCGTGTCTCCGATCAAGGAGCTCGATCTCTTCGCCAACTACGGGCGCGGCTTCCACTCCAACGACGCGCGCACCTTGCTCGAGGGGTCGTCCACGACCCTGATGTCGACCGCGACCGGCTACGAGGTCGGCACGACCGTGCGCCCGGTGAACGGGCTGTCGCTCTCGGCCGCGGGCTATCTGCTGAACATCCAGTCCGAGCTCACCATCGACGGCGACACCGCATCGACGGCTCCGGCTGGCCCGACGCAGCGGTACGGCGGCGAGTTCAACGGGCGCTACAGCTTCGACAACCACATCTTCGCCGATGCGTCGCTCAGCGTCTCCCACGCGCGCTACACCGACGCGGCGGACATCAACGCGCGAACGACATACGTGACGCTCGCCCCGCGCCGGTTCTTCAGCGCGGGCGCGGGCATCAAGCAGCCCATCGGAAGCTTCACGGTCATCGGATCGATCCACATGAGGTCGATGGCCGACCGCCCTGCGACACAGAACTGGAGCCCGAACGGCGGCACCGGCACGCTGACGGCGACCGGGTTCACGATGTTCGACCTGCAGGCCGGCCTCCGCTGGCGCAACGTCGAGCTCGTCGGCTCGATCTTCAACCTCGCCAACGTCGACTGGCGCGAGGGGCAGTTCGCGGTCGACTCCCGCCTCCCCGGCGAGGGACCACACCCCCCGACCGGCATCAGCTTCACTCCGGGCATTCCGCGGACGTACATGGGCCACCTGGCGGTGTACTGGTGAGGTGGGCGAGGACGGCGATGACGAGAAAATCCATTCACGCTCGTGTTCTTTCGGTGCTCTTGCTCGTCGCGAGCGTGCCGGTGAGCATGTCTGCACGCGCAGACCTACCGCCGACGGCGGACACATTGAACCTGACGCCGCCGCCCGGCCCCTCCGCAGGAGCGATGAGCGCGCCTGGGTCGACGGAGCCCGTCGAGGTCCTCTCTTGCCCGCATCCGTCGAGGGTCGCCGCGTTCATCTTCGGGGGCGTCGCGATCGTCGGCGTCGGGGTGGGCACGGCGTTCGGCATCCTCGCGCTCGACACGCAGAGCAACTACCGCGCGCAGCCCAACTCGGTCGCGCTCGGCACCGCGAACCAGGACTCGATCGTCGCGGATGTCGCGTTCGGTGCAGCGGTCATCGCCGGCGTGACGAGCGTGGTGCTCTTCCTGAAGACCGACGATGCGCCCGCTGCGACGCCGCTCGCTCCGCCGAAGCCGCAGAGCGGCGTGAGCTTCGTGGTCACGCCCATCGTCGGTGCGCACACCGCGGGCGCAGGCGCGCTCTTCCGATTCTGAGAGGTGTGCCCGTCATGATCTGCCCCCCCATCCTCCGACCGAGCCACGCCCTCCTCTTGCTGCCGCTCACGCTCTTGCCGCTGGCGTCGATGTTCGCGCTGGTCTCCGCGCCCGGCTGCGAGGCCGCCGTGAACATCAACGCGCCGTTCGATGGAGCGGTGTTCGACAGCATGCCGTGCCCCATCTGCGCGGACGTCTCGCCCTTCGCCGACTACGACGCAGGCGACGCCGACGTGAGCATCTACGGCCTGCAGGCGCCTCCCGAAGCCGGTCCCGACGCGCGCCACGACGCGACCGTCACTGACTCATCCGGCTCGCGCGACTGATGCGGAGAACTCGTGGCACGACCCATGAGGATCGTGCACGCTCGGCGCATGACGGTCGGGGGGCCTGAGTGAGCGGCATGAGGCCATGAGCCCAGCTCTCGCCGTCCTCTTCCTCGGCTTCGCGCTCGGCATGCGCCATGCGACGGACGCCGATCACGTCGCTGCCGTCGCGACGATCGTCAGCCGTGAGCAGAGCGTCCGTGCGTCCGGCCTCGTCGGCGTCGTGTGGGGCGTCGGGCACACGATCACGATCGTGCTCGTCGGCGGCGCCATCATCCTGTTCGGAGTCGTCATTCCGCCGAGGCTCGGGTTGACGCTGGAGCTCGCGGTGGCGGTGATGCTGCTCGTGCTGGGCGTCACCAACCTCGCGCCGATGACACGGGTCGACCCGGTCGCCTGCGGTCCCCGTCCGCGCACGGTCGCGGTGCCACCGCTGCTCCTTGCTCGCTCTCTCGTCGTCGGGGTCGTGCACGGGCTTGCCGGCTCGGCCGCGGTCGCGCTGCTCGTCCTCGCGACGATCCCCGGGCCCCGCTGGGCGCTCGTCTATCTGTTCGTGTTCGGCGGCGGCACCGTCGCAGGGATGATGCTGCTGACCTCGCTCATCGCGGTGCCGTTCGCGCTCGTTCGCGGGGCAGAGCAGGGGAGGGACGGGGTCGTTTCGGTCGCCCGTGCTCGGGAGCGGCTCTCGCAGGTGAACCGGCTCCTCGTCCGGGCGAGCTCGCTCGTCAGCATCGGGCTCGGGATTTGGCTCGTCTACAAGATCGGCATCGCGGATGGACTGTTCTCGGGCACGCCACGGTGGACGCCGGGGTGACCGAGGCGTCCGTTTCCGCGAGACTCCACTGGCGACCTCCCCGAACATCGCCTAGGAAGACGTTCTTCCCGCCCATGAGCCCTGACGAACCCGACGAGACGACCGGCGAAGCCACCGAAGATGCGGTGGAGGCCGTGGCCGACGCCCCGCGCATGCTCCCTCCGCTGGGGACGGCAGCCGAGCCGCCGCTGCCCCAGGTCGTGGCGCACCTGCCGGAGGCGGCAGGCGGCGGGGCGTCGTACGTCGATACGAGGCGGCCGTCGTTCATGTTCCTCGCGGTCGTGGCGGTCATCTCGCTCGCGAGCGACATCGCGAGCAAGACCTGGGCGGAGCGGCACCTCGAAGGCTTCCCCAACTCGATCCCGGTCTGGAAGAACCACATCGCGTTCGTCCTCGCCAAGAACAAGGGCGGGGCGTGGGGGCTGCTGCAAGGCGCGCCCGAGTCGGTCCGGCGACCGTTCTTTCTCCTCGTGTCGATCGCGGCGATCGCGTTCATCGTCACGCTCTACCGCAAGCTCCACCCGCGCCAGATCGCGCTCAAGTGGGGGCTGCCGCTCGTCCTCGGCGGGGCGCTCGGCAACGTCTTCGACCGCATCCGGTACGGCTCGGTCATCGACTTCATCGACTGCCACATCTCGAGCGGCGGGCGCGAGCACCACTGGCCCACGTTCAACGTCGCGGACATCGCGATCTGCGTCGGCGTCGGGTTGATGGGCGTCGACATGTTCACGGCGCGCCGTTCGATTGCCTCGACGCCGTTGCCGCCGCCGGTCGACGACGCGGGGCCCGGAGCGAACGCCGACGCGAGCTCTTCCGTCGTCGCGTCAGAGGCCGCAGAGACCAAGACCTGACGCCGCGCGCGCTCCGAACGCGCCGTTTCGTCGCACACGATCCATGCGCCCCGAGCTCTTTCGGTACCTGGGGATCGGGTTCCCCGCCTACTTCGTCCTGCTCGTCTCGGGCTTCCTGTTCGCGACCGCGGTCGGCTGTCTGTGGGCGCGGCGCATCGGGCAGAGCCCCGACGTCATCGTCGACCTCGGCCTCGCGATGCTCGTCTCGGGTGTCGTCGGCGGGCGCATCCTGCACGTGCTCGCGGACGGCTACTTCTGGGACTACGTGCACCTGTGCACCGACCCGACGAAGGTCGTCTGGCCGTTCGACCGCGCGACGTGCGTCTCTCCCGCATACCAGGGGGTGTGGGACGTCGCGACGAGCCAGTGCCACCCGGGCGGGACGGACTGCTTCGCGTGGGCGAAGTTCTGGGCAGGCGGGCTGACGTACTACGGCGGCTTCATCGGCTCCTCGCTGGGCGCCATCTACCTCCTGCGTCGCGACCGCTTCCCGTTCTGGAAGGCGGCCGACATGGCGGGCTTCGCCGTCCCGCTCGGGCTCGCGTTCGGACGCATGGGCTGCCTGCTCGCCGGATGCTGCTTCGGTCGGGAGACCGACCTGCCGTGGGGGCTCACGTTCCCCGCGGGGAGCGCGGCGAGCGAGGCGGAGTGGAAGGCGCACAGGCTGAAGAGCATGTACGTGCCGAGCCACTCGCTGCACCCGACGCAGATCTACGAGTCTGCCGCGTCGCTCGCGATCGCGGCGCTGTGTCTCTACGTGGTGCTGCCGCGGAAGCGTTACGACGGGCAGGTGTTCGTGGTGTTCGTCGCGGCGTACGCGGCCGCGCGCTTCGTCATCGAGTACTTCCGCGACGACGACCGCGGGGGGATCGCGTTCCTGTCGACCTCTCAGTGGATCGGCGCGCTGCTGATCGCGGGCGCGGGCGTCGCGCACGTGCTGCTCCGCAAGCGAGCCGATGCGCTCGCGAGCGGCGATGCCGGTAGCGGTGGTGCTGGTGGTGCATTGAAGGAGAGGACGACATGACGTTCGAGCTACTGGACGGGAGCAAGCTGGCCGAGACCGTTCGCGGCGAGGTGAAGGTGGGCGTCACGGCCTTCGTCGCGCGCCACGGTCGAGCGCCGGGCATTCACGTCGTGCTCGTCGGCGAGGACCCCGCGAGCCAGGTCTACACGCGCAGCAAGGAGAAGGCGTCGAACGAAGTGGGAATGGTGGGCAAGCTCCACACGCTCCCCGCGACCACGACGCAGGCGGAGCTCCTTGCAGTGCTCGCTTCACTGAACGACGACGACGCGGTCGATGGCATTCTCGTGCAGCTGCCGCTGCCGAAGCATCTCGATAGCCTCGCGGTTCTCGACGCGATTCGCCCAGACAAGGACGTCGACGGCTTCCATCCGATCAACGTCGGCCTGCTGGCGTCGGGTCGTCCGGGGCTCGTGCCGTGCACACCGCTCGGTTGCATGCGCCTCCTCTTGGCGAGCGGTGTGTCTCTTCGAGGCGCGCACGCCGTCGTCGTGGGGAGGAGCAACATCGTCGGCAAACCCGTCGCGCAGCTCCTGCTCGCCCTCGACGCGACCGTGACGCTCGCCCACTCCAAGACCGACGATCTGCCCGCAGTCTGCAGGACGGCGGATGTGCTCGTGGCTGCCGTCGGGAGGCCCGAGATGGTGCGCGGCGACTGGGTGAAAGAGGGAGCGGTCGTGATCGACGTGGGGATCAACCGCGTGGCGGTTGGAACGGACGGGAAGACGCGCCTGGTGGGAGACGTCTGCTTCGACGAGGCGAAGGAGCGCGCGAGAGCGATCACTCCGGTGCCGAAAGGGGTCGGCCCGATGACCATCGCGTACCTGCTGTCGAACACCCTGCGAGCTGCCGAGCGGCGAGCTTGTTGAGTGGAGCGCAGTCACCCGCACCTCGACGTTGGGCACTCCGACGTCGATCAGGTGCAGGACCCTGCGCTCGGACGACGCTTCGCGCGGCGCTCGCAGCGCGAATTGACCTCTTGTGGGCGCGGCGTACAGTTTGCCGATGAACTTGCAGCCGTGCACAGCGTGCCACCGCCACGTGAAGAGCGGGTCGGCGCGATGCCCGTTCTGCGGCGGTGAGCTCTCGTCAGGCCCTGTCGCCCGCCTCGCGACATCGCGGACCGCGCCGCTCAGTCGCGTTGCCCTGATACTCGCCGGGGCCACCACGGCCGCTGCGTGCAGCTCGCCGTCGGTGTCGTCGTTCTATGGCAGCGCCGTCGGGCTCGACGCGGGGACCGACGCCCATGAGGCGCATGGCGATGCCGGTGCCGCGGACGCTGGCCACTCCGAGGAGTGACGCACCGAGGCTCGCGAGCCTCCGTCAGATCAGCTTGTCGATGAGGCGGTCGAGCGCGTCGAGGTCGGCGTAGGGGATGACGACCTCTCCGCGGTTCCCCGTGTCGCGCACCAGGACCTTCGTCCCGAGCGCGCGCGTGAGGCGCGTCTCGAGGTCGCGGATCGCGGGGGTCTTCCCGTCGGCGCTCGTCGGCGTCACCGAGGCGGTCCCGGGCAGCGCGCCCTTCGTCATCGGCCCCTTCGGCCGCGTGCTCTTCACGAGCGCCTCGGTCGCGCGAACGCTCAGCTGTCCGCGGATGACCTTCTCCGCGACGGCCTCGATCTGTCCGTCCGGCACGCCGAGCAGCGACCGCGCGTGCCCCTCGCTCAGCTCGCCCGTCACGACCTTGTCGCGCACCCTGGGCGGGAGCCGGAGCAGGCGCAGCGAGTTGCTGATCGTCGAACGATCCTTGCCGAGCCGCGTCGCCAGCATCTCCTGCGTGTAGCCCGCCTCCTTCACGAGGCGGTCGAGCGCCTCGGCGAGCTCGACGGCGTTCAGGTCTTCGCGCTGCACGTTCTCGATGAGGGCGAGCTCGAAGGCCTTGCCCTCGTTCGCGTCCCTGACGACGACCGGCACCTCGCGAAGCCCGGCGCGCTGGCTTGCCCGCCAGCGGCGCTCGCCTGCGATGAGCTCGAAGTGATCCATCCCGACCTTGCGGACGATGAGCGGCTCGATGACGCCGTGCTCCTGGATCGACTGCACCAGCTCCGCGAGCGCCTGCGGCTCGAAGTGTCGGCGCGGCTGGCCTTTCTGGGGTGTGATCTTCTCGATGGCGCAGACGAAGTACGCGCGCTCGCCGGGCGTCAACGCCGCGGGCTTGGTGGGGAGCAGCGCGTCGAGCCCGCGACCGAGCGCGCGCTTCTTCCCCGGGTCGCCGACGGTGGTCATGGCGCGACCGCCTTCGGCGGCGCCTTCGCCGCGGCCCTCGCGGCGTTCTTCGCGTCGCGGGCCTGCGCTGCGTGGCTCGCGAGGAGCTCGTGGGCGAGGGCGAGATATGCCTGGGAGCCGCGCGATTGCACGTCGTAGAGAATGACGGGCTTGCCGTGCGACGGGGCCTCCGACAGCCGGACGTTGCGAGGGATCACCGCGTCGAAGACACGAAAGTGCGCGCGGACCTCGTCCGCGACCTGGTGCGCGAGGTTGTTCCGCGCGTCGAACATCGTGAGGAGGATCCCTTCGACCTCGAGGTCGGGGTTCGTCCCGTTCTTCACGCGATCGATCGTGGCCATCAGGTGCGTCAGCCCCTCGAGCGCGTAGTACTCGCACTGCAGCGGCACGAGCACGCGATCCGCCGCGGTGAGCGCGTTGACCGTGAGGATCCCGAGGGAAGGGGGGCAGTCGATGAAGACGTACTCGTAGCCGTCGGCCTCCGTCAGCTGCGCGAGGGCGAGCTTCATCCGGATCGCGCGCTCGGGGTCGTCGACCAGCTCGAGCTCCGCGGCGACGAGGTCCTGCGTCGCGGGTGCGACGAAGAGGGAAGGGATGGCCGTCGGGACGATGACGTCACGCAGCGCGGCCCTGCCGATGAGGCAATCGTAGACGCTCCGCTCGACCGACCGAGGGCGGATGCCGACGCCGGAGCTGGCGTTCCCCTGCGGATCCATGTCGAGGAGAAGCGTCTTCCGCTCTGCGGCGGCGACGCTCGCGGCGAGGTTCACCGCGGTGGTGGTCTTCCCGACGCCCCCCTTCTGGTTGACGACGGCAATGACGCGGCGATGGATCGGTGTATTCGCGGGAGTGCGTGCGCGAGGGGGAGACATGCGGCGCCCGAGTCTGTCATGTGCGCCGGCCTACCTCGTCATGAATTCCTCCGGAAAGGAATTCATGGCTGTTGAGTGCGCCGGCCTAGCCGCGTCAGTAATTCCTCAAAGCAGGAATTCTGCCGCATCGGCCGGCGGGACACGCGCGCTGACGCGCGCGGCAGACGTATGTCGCTCTCGCTTCCGCGCGCGAAAGCGCGCGTGTCCCGCCGGCCGCTGCGGTGAGAATTCCTTTCTGGAGGAATTCTCGCCGCGGAAGGCCGGCGCACTCAAATCGACGCGCGCTTTTTGGTAAGCGACGTCGCTAGAGGTAGTGTCCTACATGTAGTTACGGCGGTCGCGAAGGACGCGGTCACGTGACTGGAGGATGTCATGGCCAGTCTGCTCGCACGCGCGCTCATGGAGGATCACCGCTCGCCGGAAGGCGTCGGCGGTGGACACCACGGCACGCGCGGCGACGGTGCGGGCGTCGACAGAGTCCTCCTCGCCACGTTCTGGCGGCCAGCATCGAAGAGAGGCGAGGGCGACCTCGCTCCCGTCATCTCGATTCACCGGAGCCGACGGCCTGCACCGACGCGCGGCTGACGCGCTCCCGGACAGACCGCTCGTCTCGTCTCACCCGAACCTCGCACGCCTCGCGTCCGGCTCTCCCGCCGGTCGGGATGCGTGTGCCCACTCCACACCCCTTCATCTCGCTCGCCTGGAGAACACCCTCATGGCCGTCCCCAAGAACTACCAAACCATCGAAGAGTTCGAGCGCGAAGAGCTCCGGCCCCAGTACCGCGTCGGCTTCTCCCTCGAAGACCTCATGCAGGAGACCGTCTTTCACGGCAGCGACATGCTGTTCGACGATCAGGTCGACGAGCTCGATCCCGACAACGTCGACGAAGACGACGAGTAGAAGCCGGCGTTCTTCGCCGATCCCTTCGCGATCGCCGGCTTCTACGCCCGCGCTTCTCGATCGGGCTTCAGAATGTGGGTCCCTCCCGGGGCTCCTGCGCCTCCGGACACGCCTCGATGATCACGCCTTCTCGCGTGCTCGTCTCGTCCGGAGGCGTTTTTTTGTCTTACGTCCGCGACGCATGACCGGCTGGGGTCCGGGGAGCGGCTGCGCTCCCGGCAATTGTCACGGGAGGAAGGAGGTCGGCGCTTCGCCGGCCGACGCCGTGAGAATTGAAAACCGCGACAAGCCTGCTTGACGGCAGAGGCACGGCAAGTATGTTCGCGCCCCCCACCATGCAAGTGACCGTCCAGCGCATCTCTCCCGTCGTCATGGAGCTCCAGATCGAAGTCCCGGCAGACGCCGTGAAGACGGAGATCGAAAAGGCTTATTCGAACCTGGCCAAGAAGGCCCGCGTGAAGGGCTTCCGCCCCGGGAAGACGCCGAGGAGCGTCCTCACGCACCTCTACGGCCCCAGCGTCCAGAACGACGTCGCGACCGCGCTCGTCAACGACACGCTCCCCAAGATCCTGACGGACAACAACGTCTCGCCGATCGGCCAGCCGTCCGTCGAGGCGGGCGCGTTCTCGGCCACCGAGCCGTTCAAGTACAAGGCGCGCTGCGAGGTCCAGCCGGAGATCGAGAGCGTCACGTACGAGGGCTTCGAGCTCTATCGCCCGAAGTCCGAGGCGACCGAGGCGATGGTCGACGAGCAGCTCGAGTCGCTCCGTATGCGGAAGTCGACGCTCAAGGCGCCCGACGCGCCGCGACCCGCGACGAAGGGCGACGTTCTCACGGTCGATTTCACGCTCAGCCTCGACGGGGCGGACGTGAAGGACGGCGGAGGCAACGGCGTCCAGATCGAGCTCGGGGCCGGTCAGGCTCTGCCGGAGCTCCAGGCTGCGCTCGAAGGAAAGAGCGTCGGCGACAAGACGACCGCCGAGGTGACGTTCTCGGCCGAGCATCAGCGGCCGGACTTCCGCGGCAAGAAGGCGATCTTCAGCATCACCGTCGTCGACCTGAAGGAGCGCATCCTCCCGGCGATCGACGACGAGCTCGCGAAGGATCTGGGGAACTTCGACACCCTCGTCGCGCTCCGCGCCGACATCCACACGCGCCTCGAAGCCGCGCTCAAGGAGCAGGCCGAGACGTCGCTCGCGGAGCAGCTCGTCCTCAAGCTCAACGTCGCCAACCCCATCGACGTTCCGCCGACCCTCGTCGAGCAGCAGTGCAAGATGATGGAGAACGAGGTCGCCAGCCAGGCTCGCCGGATGGGCCAGCGCTTCACGCGCGAGAGCGCGGCGGCGCTTCACCACCAGATTCACGCCGACGCCGAGCGCAAGGTCCGCGCCGGGCTGCTGATGGCCGCCATCGCGCGGAAGCAGGAGTTCAAGGTCACGGAGGACGACATCGAGCAGGGCTACGGCGAGCTCGCCCAGCAGACGGGGAAGAACGTCGCCAAGGTGAAGGCCGAGTACCGCGAGAAGTCGAAGCGCGACATGCTGATCGGCATGATCCTCGAGGACAAGATCCTCGACTTCCTCGAGAGCAAGTCGAAGATCGTCGACGGGCCCCCGCCCGCGCCGGAAGCGGCGGCCAAGGTCGAGGGCGCGGAGGCGAAGGCCGCCGATGCGGTCGCGGCCCCTGCCGAGAGCGCCCCCGCCGCCGAAGCCGGCGCGAAGGCGCCGAAGGCGAAGAAGAAGGCCGCAAAGGCCACCGAGTAAGTTTCAAGGCGTCAAGCCTTGCGGTACGCCGTGAGGCGACCCCAAGCTGTCCTCAATCCAGATCGACTCCCAGACGTACACGACGAGGCTTTCATGACGACGAAGCGGCCGGAAAACAGGCTTCAGGCGATCGCGACGCTTGAGCAGACGAAAGACTTCATTCCGTACCCGACCGTCGTCGAGACCACGCACCGCGGCGAGCGCAACTGGGACATCTTCAGCCGGCTGCTGAAGGACCGCATCGTCTTCCTCGGGACGGAGATCAACGATGATGTCGCGAACATCATCATCGCCCAGTTCCTCTTCCTCGAGAGCGAGGACCCGGACAAGGAGATCCTCCTCTACATCAACTCACCGGGCGGCGTGGTCACCAGCGGCCTCGCGATCTTCGACACGATGCAGTACGTCCGCAGCCTCGTGTCGACGACCTGCCTCGGGATGGCGGCGTCGATGGCGGCTGTGCTCCTGGCCGCCGGCGCGAAGGGGCGTCGGCTCGCGCTCCCGAACGCTCGAGTCATGATTCACCAGCCCATGGGCGGCGCTCGCGGTCAGGTGACCGACATCGAGATCCAGGCTCGCGAGATCCACCACCTGAAGGATGTCATCACGAACATCCTCGTCGACGCGACGGGCAAGCCGAAGGACCAGATTCACAAGGACATCGACCGCGACTTCTACCTCGGCGCTGGCCAGGCGAAGGAGTACGGCATCATCGACGACGTGCTCGTCCCCAAGCGTCCGAAGGCGACGAAGGACGAGAAGTAGGAGCGAGCGGCCATCGAGGGCCGTTTGCTTGCGATGACAGATCGGGGGGTCTAAGCTTTCGGCGAACGCTCGCTTCGAACGCTCCGTCGTCTCATCGCATCATCGGACAACGCTTCCGTCGAGTTAGGGATAGGCACCTCCGTGGACCGTAGGCGGGACGAACATCAGAACGGCAACCTGAACTGCTCCTTCTGCGGCAAGTCGCAGAAGGAAGTGAAGAAGCTCATCGCCGGCCCCACCGTCTATATCTGCGACGAGTGCATCGGGCTGTGCAACGACATCATCGCCGAGGAGGTCGAGAAGGACGAGCCGTACGCGGGTGCCGCTCCGATCCCGAAGCCGGCAGAGATCAAGGCGATCCTCGACGAGTACGTGATCGGGCAGGACCGCGCGAAGAAGAACCTCGCCGTCGCCGTCCACAATCACTACAAGCGCATCGACTCGAGGGTCGCGTCCGACGACGTCGAGCTCGCGAAGAGCAACATCCTCCTGCTCGGCCCGACCGGCAGCGGCAAGACCCTCCTCGCGCAGACGCTCGCCAAGATCCTGAGCGTCCCGTTCGCCATCGCCGACGCGACGACGTTGACCGAGGCCGGCTACGTCGGCGAGGACGTCGAGAACATCATCGTCCAGCTGCTCCAGAACGCCGACCACGACGTCGAGCGGGCGCAGCGCGGCATCGTCTACATCGACGAGATCGACAAGATCTCGCGCAAGAGCGACAACCCGTCGATCACCCGTGACGTCTCGGGCGAGGGGGTGCAGCAGGCTCTCCTCAAGATCATCGAGGGCACGGTCGCCAACGTCCCGCCGAAGGGCGGACGGAAGCACCCGCAGCAGGACTTCCTGCAGATCGACACGACGAACATCCTGTTCATCTGCGGCGGCGCCTTCGTCGGCCTCGACCAGATCGTCCAGCGCCGCATCGGGCAGCAGACGCTCGGCTTCGGCGCCGACATCAAGAGCCGGAAGGACTACAAGCTCGGCGAGCTGCTGGGCCAGGTCCAGCCGGAGGATCTCCTGAAGTTCGGGCTCATCCCCGAGTTCATCGGTCGCTTGCCCGTCCTCGCGACGCTGCACGAGCTCAACGAGGAGGCGCTCGTCGACATCCTGACGAAGCCGAAGAACTCGCTCGTGAAGCAGTTCCAGAAGCTCTTCGAGATGGACGGCGTGAAGCTCAAGTTCACCAAGAGCGCGCTGTCCGCGGTCGCGAAGGAGGCTCTCACCCGCAAGTCGGGAGCGCGCGGTCTTCGCGCCATCCTCGAGCACTCGATGCTCGACATCATGTACGACATCCCGTCGCGCGGCGGCATCAAGGAGGTCGTCATCAACGACGACGTCATCACCAAGCGCGACGCGCCGCTCATCGTCTACGCCAAGGAAGCCGAGCTCGCCTAGAAGCGCGCCCTGCTCAGTAGGTCAGCACGGCGAGGTACCAGGTGTTCGTCCCGCCCACGGGCACGAGCGACGTCGCCGTGCTCGAGACGGAGACATACTGCACGCCCTTGTACGACCCGGGCGGCGCCGTGAGCGTGAGGGGAATCAGGCTCCCGTTCTGCCCTTGCGTCGCGGCGAGCGTCACCTCGAGCTCGTCTGCGTCGAACGGCGCGACGCCGACGGTCCAGCCGCCGCCGGTAGGCCCGTCGCTGAAGAGAGCGAGCTCGATCGTCGTCGACCCTCCCACCGGGACGCGTACGCCAGGCGTCGAGCCCGCGACCTCTCCGCCACCCTGCACGCCGATGTCCCCGGTGTCGATCCTGTCAGGCAGCACAGGAACGGCGCCGTAGAAGACCTCCCCGGGCAACGCGGGAACGCACGGGTCGTGGCCGGCGGCGAACGACGCGTTCGACCAGATGCGCTGGACGACGAACGAGCTCAGCGCGGCTTCCGTCGGGTGGATGTACGCCTGCGGGTCGTACTCGCACATGTCGCCGACCTCTGCGGCGCCGCCGTTCGGTGCCTGCCAAGCGGTGTGCGCGTAATCGAGCCCCTCGTTCGCGGTGTCGACCATGGGGTCGGTCGCGGCCTCGGCCATCTCGTGGCTCGAGATGTCCGACACGAAGTCGAAGCCGACGAGCGGGACGCCGCCCGCGCCGACGAACGCCGGGCAGCGCGCGAGGACCGCATAGAGGACAGTCGCCGTCTCGCCGGGCGGAGCGAAGGACGAGTGGTAACCGCCGAAGCTCGGGCCCCCGGTCGAGCAGCTCGTCCCGAGCGGCGAGGTGATCGTCGTCGTCGATGGGTAGTAGATCATGTAGACGGTTTGCGTCAGCGCGCCCGCGTCGCCCGCGCCTGCGTCCTTCGCCGTCGCGGCGAACCTCGGATCGCTCGCGAGCTTCGCGGCGAGCCAGGGCTGGATCCCCGTCGTGTCGTCGATGGCGACGGGCGGTGTCTCGTCCACCACGATGGGCGCCGTGCTCGAGGCCGCGCCGACGCCGTACTCGCTCGTGGCTGCGTTCCAGTACTTCGACGGGCCGACGGCGGGGACGAACGCGGCGATCGAGTCGAGGTACGGGTCCCCCTGGAAGACGATCGGCACGAACACCGGCGCGCTCAGCACTGGACCCGTGCCTCTCCGCAGGTGCGGCACGTCGGGGCGGAACGCCGGATACGTGGCGCTCACTGCGCCGTCGTCGGGGAGCGACGCGTCGATGGGCGTCCAGTACACGCCTTGCTGGGTCGGTCTGCTCGAGTCGACCCCTGCGTCGATCGGTGCGAGCGCCACGTCTTGCCCGGCGTCTCCGGCGTCAGCCTCTGCGCGGACGCTCGCGTCGAACGCCGTCGCGTCGACCCCGGCACTGGCGTCGTGCCCGCTCCCCGCGTCGACGCGGGGATGCGCCGGAGCGTCGACCGCGCTCGCTCTCGCGTCGAACACGAGGTGAAGAGGCGCGATACCGGAGTCGGCCGGGACGCCGGATCCCTCGCCGCTCGTGCACGCGGCAACCGTGAGCCCCGGCATGACCGCGAGCGCGAAGCCCCAAAGCAGACGAGAGACCGGCATGCGTGCTCCCAGGTGCGCGGTGACGCGGCGTAGCGCGCCGTGACGCGGCGTGACGCGCCGTGACGCGCCGTGACTGTCGGGCGGAGTGTGTGTGCGGGCGGAGCGTCAGTCACCCGATACTTTTCCTCGCCGCATCGAGATGCTCTCGCGCGACGACGGACAGCCACGCGCGCCAAGTGAGCTCGTAGAGCGCCAGAGTCGCTCGCGCCGCTGCAACATTCTCTGACCCCGATGGTAGCGTGCGCTCCATGGACAAGGTCGTCGTCGTCACGGGCGCAAGCGCAGGAATCGGGGCGGAGCTCGCAAAGCAGCTCGCCGCCAGAGGAGCCATGGTCGTCCTCGCGGCGCGTCGCAAGGAGGAGCTCGACGCGGTCGCAAAAGGGATCGGCGAGCGCGCGTTCGCGGTCACGACGGACGTCACGAAGCGGAGCGACGTCGAGGAGCTCGCCAGGGCGGCGGTCGAGCGCTACGGACGTATCGACGTCTGGGTGAACAACGCCGGTCGCGGCATCTCGCGCAGCGTCGCCGACCTCACCGACGAGGACCTCGACGCGATGTGGACCGTCAACATGAAGAGCGTCGTCTACGGCATCCAGGCCGTCTTGCCGCACTTCAAGTCGCGGAACGCCGGCCAGATCATCAACGTCTCGAGCGGCCTGTCGCGCGCCCCGCTCGCCCCCGTGCGCGCCGCCTACGGTGCGGTGAAGAGCGCGGTGAACATGCTGACCGCGTCGCTGCGCGTCGAGCTCAAGGTCACGCATCCCGGCATCCACGTGACGCTCCTCTTGCCGGGCGTCGTCGCCACCGACTTCGGCCTCAACTCGCTGGGCGTCGGCATCGTGGACAACCGCAAGCTCCCCGGAGCGCAGCCGGTCGAAGGCGCCGCCAAGGCCATCGTCGACGTCATCGAGAACCCCCGACCGGAGGCGTACACGAGCGAGCACATCGCCGGCATCGTCGCGAGGTACCTGCGCGAGCCGGAAGTGGTCGAGGCGGAGATCGCCTCCAGGCTACGCTGAGACCTCCCCGCGGGGAGCCACGCTCGCGGTAGACCGAGGGATCACTCCCCGCAGGTCGAGGATCGCGGGCTCCGTCACGACGGGTGCGATGGCGGTTCAGATCCCATCGCTCGGGGTTCCGATCCTGTCGTCGCCCGGAGCGACGGTCGCCAGCGAAGTCGACGACCTATCGCGCGGGGATCCGATCTTCTCTTGTGGGAGAGCGACGGATGCGAACGATGTTAATGACCCATCTCGCAGGGATGCGATCGTTTCATCGCTCCTCGCGACCGGCATCAACAAGGTTCACGACCCATCGCACTGGGATCCGATCTTTTCTCGATTGATAGCCACGGATCTGGACAATGTTCATGACCCATCGAGCGGGGATCCGATCCTATCGCTGCTTGTGACGACCGACGATAACAATGTTCATGACCTATCTCGCTGGGATCCGATCTTATGTCGGGTCATGGCGAATGACCTGCACAACGTTCACGACCTATCGCGTGGGGCTCCGATCTTATCGTGATCCGTGACGACGGATCCGAACAAGGTTCGCGACCCGTCGCATGGGGACCCGATCTTTTCTCGCGCGGTTGCGACGGACCTCAACAATATTCGAGACCTGCCTCGTGGGGATCCGATCATCACCAGATCCCTCGCGATGAATTCGAATAACGTTGTCAACCCGACGAGATGGGTCGCGATCCTCTTGTGCTTCGAGAGCACATGACTCAACAACGTTGACTACCCGTCACGAAGGGATCCGATCTTCGTTGAGTCCATCGCGACCTACCTCAGAAAGGTTGATCACCTGTCTCGAAGGGATCAGATCCTATTTCGATTCGTCGCGAAAGACCTCAACAATGTTGAGTGCCCTCCTCGCGGGGATCGGATCTTCAGGTCCTCGATGAGGATCGACCTGCAACAGATTGATGACCCATCCTGAAGGGATGAGATCAAATCGCGCATCGAAGCGACGAAGCTTCGAGAGCTCCGTGACCCATCGCACCCGAGTCGGATCGAACGGCTCGTTCAAGCGACGAGCGCGCGCGAGGACCGTCGCCCATCGCGTCGGGGTGAGAACAAGACGGACGTGAGGGTCATGCGAGGTCTCGTCGACGCTATGAACGCCGCTTCTTCGGCTCTAGGGTCGCGTCGCCCATGCTTCGCGACCTCGTCGGTGCCGTCGGTGCATGGTTCATCTACGTCCTGATACGTGTGTTCGGCCGCCGGCGACTGCCCTCGGACACGCCGTGGCTCGTCGGCCCTGTCGGTGGCGCGTACATCGGCGACACTTGCTACGAGGAGACGGCGACCGCGGAGGGGCTCACGCTCGAGCGCGACGCGCACGACGGCGGACTCGTCCCGAGCTTCGACGTCCTCGCCGGCCCCGCGTTCGATCCGTCGCGGGTGCACCCCAAGATCCGCGACTTCTACGAGCGGACGCCCGCGTACAAGTTCGACACGTGGGCGACGACCTACTTCCCGGCGCGCCTGGCGCTCTTCGCGCTCGTCACGACGATCAGCCGCAAGGTCGACCAGCTCAACTTCCCCCTCGACGGCCTCGACACGGCGCACGGGATGAGCAGCGAGATCGTCCTCCTTCGAGAGCCAGCGGGCCGCATCCGCTACACGGGGTGGTTCCGGAAGCTGCAGCGAACCGGCAAGGTCATCTACACGGGCTTCTACATGACGGCGGTCCCGCCGCTCCACGGAGCTCCGTGCGTGAAGGTCGTCTTCCCGATGCCCGGCGGAAACGCGACCGTGCTCCTCCGCCCCGAGAACGAAGACGGCGTCGGGCTCCGTCTGGCGTCGATCGGGCGGGCGTTCGGGGACGCCGGGTTCTATCGAGTCCAGCGCGAGGGGGAGCAGCTGCGCGTCTGGTACATCCGGAGTCTGCACGAGACGTTTCGCTTGTACCTCGATGAGGAGGAGACGGTTCGCTGCGAGCACGACGTGCGGTTTCTGGGGTTGCGGGTGTTGACGCTGCACTACCGGATTCGCGCGCTGGCGGCGTAGCGGCGCGTCGGCATGCGGGGGGAGGGGAGGCAGCACGGGGAGGCAGCACGGTGAGGCAGCACGGGGAGGCAGGGGCCTCGGGCTGCCAGGTCCGGGCGCTCGATGGGCTCTCAGCCTGGCAGCCCGAGGCCCCTGCCTCCCCGCGCTGCCTACGTGAGGGGTGGCATCGCCGTTGCGCTCGAGGAAGCCGTGCACGCACATTATCGTCTCGGAAACCGCATCACCTGCACCCACCTGCCGCACGTGATCTGACTCGGGTACGGTTCGCACGATGGCAGACAAGCGTCGGGACGCGACACAGCCAACGATCTATCTCGACACATCGACGATCTCAGACGCGTTCAAGGCGCACGGGGCGGCAGCGGACCAGCTCGCCGCGTTCCGCCCGCTGCTGCCGTGGTGTGAGAGAGTGGCGCAAGAGGCGAACCTCTGCATGTCGGTGATGCACCTCGCTGAGTTCTCCAGGTGGGGGGACGTAGAAACCGCGGACAAGATCGCGCGCTGGGTCGACGCGACGCCAATCGTCTGGCTCGGGTCGATGGCCCACCGAATCCAGACGCTCGAGGCTCAAGCGTGGACGAGGATCGCAGTAGGGGCAGACGCGATTCCGGCGGGAGTCCCCTTCTGCGAGGGACTCGCCGCGGCGTTCAAGGATCTGACACCCGCAGCGGAGAGGCTCCTAAGCGGGCCCGAGCCCGCGCTGCGGATGGTCCGTGACTTGCGACCGTCTGCAGACTGGACCGCTCGATGGGAAGGCTGGCGCACGCAGTTTGTGGACTGGTTGATGGTGGTTGTTGAGGACCATCGTGCAGCCACCGAAGCTGGCTGGAGTGAAGGCCAGAAGCGCGCCCAGCAAGCGCGGAACGACGAGCGAGAACTGCGGAAGGTAGCGCTCGCGGCCGACACACAACTGCTCGCTGATGGCGACGAAGGCTACCTATGGAAGCGAGCAGACGTGACAGATGTCGGCGCACTGCTCCTCGGGCTCTATCACTTCGACCCGCGCGCGCTACCGCTGTTCAGGCTCGGGTCGCGGTTCAATGCGGGGGCGATCGCGCGAGCGATGCGGGGCCGGCAGGACGGCGGGGTGGCAAGCAAATCTGTCCGCAAGGAACTCGGCTCGGCCTTCGGCGACTACGTCCATCTTGCCGGAGGAGCCTATTGCGACGTGTTCACCTGCGACGGAGCGGTAGCGTCATGGATCGACGACGTTCGGGAGAAGGCGGGCCTAAGGAGGCAGGTCACCGCGAGAAATCACCCTGGCGGCCCGGCCGGCTTTGTGGCCGAGCTTATTGCGTCAGTCCCGTAGACTTTTGGTACTCAGGTCTTCGGCCCGAGGGTCACCGCGAACCCCGCGCTAGGGTCGCCCCTTGTTCGGCCCTTCCGGCTGCCGACGTCTCGCCACCTCACGGGGGGGAGAGGCGGCACCGCTACACGGCCGCGCGTTTACTCAGGGTTCCATGTCCCGCAGTTGCTGCAGCGCGTCTTCCGGGTTGGATTGATTGTGGTGCACGCGCATGTCCACGTCAGCGTCGCGAGGATGTCGCGGCAATTCGTGCACTGATACGCATCCCCGCGGTTGATCGTTCCACACGCTCGACACTCTACTGGCCGGATCAACTTTGCAAGTCTTACGGATGTCGGCGCCGAAGCGATCGGGGGCAAATCGATCGGGACCGAGATGGCCGCCGCCGCCCTCGGCGTCGGAGCGGGTTCGCTGGCGAGTGTGTCGCCGCACTTGTTGCAGAAGCGAGCACCATCTCTGTTCGCGGCACCGCACCGCGCGCAGTCGGTTGAGAACGTTCGTCCACACGCGTCGCAAAACTTGGCGTCGCCGGGCGTCACCGACCCGCAACCGGCGCACCGCCGGTCCGCCGAGGGCAGCGGGTTGGCGGTTCGCGCGGGTGTGAGTAGTGGCGGATGTGCAACGCGTAGCTCTCGCTCCCTCTCGCGGCGTTCCTCTGCCTGTCGCTGCTCTCCGCGGAGCAGGAGTTCCGCCGCTTTCAACTGTGCCTGATTTCGAACGTGCTGACCGAACAAGAACAGCGCAGTCAATACGGCCCACGCGATGAACCCCTCGAACCCGCCGAACCCGACGAATACGAGCAGAACCGCGATTTCCAAGACCCATAGCCACATCGGGAGGGGAAGCTGTCGGGGGCAGTGCACCACGTCCGTAAGCGAGTGGCGAGCCGAACTGACGCGTCGGGCGAAGGCTGCATCACTCCCGGTCTCGCCGCAGTTGAGACCTACAGCGCACGGGCAGTGTCCCATTCCGTGCACCTCCTCAGGCATCACACTCGCGAGCCCCGCCCAACCCGCGAGGCCCGGCCGTCTCCCCATCCCCACAAAGCGAGGGAGAGACAGCACGGGGAGGTAGGGGCCTCGGGCTGCCAGGCTGAGAGCCCATCGAGCCCCCGGACCTGGCAGCCCGAGGCCCCTGCCTCCCCGTGCTGTCTCCGTGCGTGCGCATCGCAGTCGCGCATGACCCGCTGCACCTGCGTGAGGCTCCTCGAAGTGGTCCCGTGCGTTGCCGCTCAGGAGCCGCCGCAGAATCCCTGAGACTCGAGCTGTCCCAGCAACGCGCTGCACATCGCCTCGCTCGGATTGCCGAGATAGCCGTTGAAGCACGCTGACCTCTCGGAGGCCGCGGAGACAGGGATTGTCGGGCAGCAGAGTTTCAGGGTGAGGCATACATCCTGACCAGACCCTTGAACCGTGACGACGGTCGTGCCCGTGGCGGAGAAGGTCGCCGTCGACGTGCCAGTGCCTGTCCCGGTACCGCTGCTCGTCGAGCTCGACGCGATCATCGTTCCCTCCGGGCAGCTCGCCGGAGTCCCGAACGCGTCCGTGAGCCCGCACGCGAGCGGCGCGCAGAGGGGCGAGAAGCTCCCTGCGTTGCCGACACACGTGAGCAGGGCCTGGAAGTCCGCCGCGTGACCGTTCGCCGTGGCGCTGACCTGGTCAGAGTCGCAGGTGGACGAGCAGGCCGACGTCCGCGGGGCGAACCCGTTGTAGTCACTGCCCGTCGGCGCGATGACCTCTGGAGAGCCCAGGAGCGTGCAGTCGGTATCGCACGTCGGCACGTCTTGCCCGCAAGCCGTCGCGCACGTGAGCAGGGCCAGGGCGACGAGGAGCAGGCGCATCGGCAGAGGGGACCGCATCAGCGGCGAGCGGTCAACGAACGAACAAGGCACGACCAAGATCCAACCCACCCTCGCAAGCCGAGTGAGAGACAGCGCGGGGAGGCAGGGGCCTCGGGCTGCCAGGCTGAGAGCCCATCGAGCGCCCGGACCTGGCAGCCCGAGGCCCCTGCCTCCCCGTGCTGTCGAGAGGTTGCGAGCGCCCCGCCAAGCGGCTAGGAGAACACGGGCGCCGCCTACCGGGGCGCAGGCCCCCGTAGCTCAGTGGATAGAGCAGCGCTTTCCTAAAGCGAAGGTCGCACGTTCAAGTCGTGCCGGGGGCGCACCTTGTAAATGAGGCCGATCCGTCGCCATCCGCGACGGAGACGGTGGGCGAAGTTGGCCCCGTTTGCACCTCCGTTTGCACCCCCCCCGATGCGGCGACGCTTGAGGCCGCGATCGCGCGGCTCACGCGTGCGCTCGCCACGGCCGACGACGATACGATCGCGGACCTCGTGAGCGAGCGGCGCGCGATGCGAGAGGAGCTCCGCGGGCTCCGTGAGACGGTGGCAGACGTCGTGAACCTTGACGCGGAGCGAGCGAGGCGGGAGCGATGAAGGCGACGATGCGCACGAAGAAGCGGCCCGGGACCGATGACGCTCTCTCACGCAAGGCCGCGAAGGCTTTGAGCGAGTGGCGAGCGACGACGCCCGAAGCGGCGTCGCTCCCCAGTCCGGAGGCTCAGCCCACGCGTGCCGACCGTCGCGCGAAGCTGGAGTACCAGGCCGTCCACGCGCGCGACGAGGCCACGAGGAAGCGCGTCGACGAGGCGCGCAAGCGTGAGCGCGACGAGGCGGCCGAGCGCGAGAAGTTGCGCAACCGACGCCAGCGGCCGCACAAGCATCGCCCCGCTTGGCTCGCGGATCTGCCAATCGTGACGGAAACGAGAGAGCGCGGTGGCGAGCCCTACAAGATCGACCGCCTCGCGAGGCCGGGTGAGACCCCGACGCGGATCGCGGTCGGTCCTCGGTGGAAGGTTGACGCTCCGGCGCGGTTCGCTCCTGTGACGGAGGATCTCGCGGGGAAGGCGCAAGCGCTTCGGGCGCTCTTCGACGTGACGCCGAAGGTCCGCGAGGACGGCGCATTCACGAGCGACGGTCGAGACTTCGTCGCCGTCGAGACGGTCGACGCTGTCCGAGCGGCGGTCGCGGCGCTCGCCGACGCTTGGGTGACGCTTCTCATCGACGAGCTCCTCCGGGCCGTTGAGGAGCGGCGCGAGCGGGCGCTCAACCCCGGTGCTCCCCTGGCAGCGTGGAAGATCCTCGATCCCGACCCGAACAAGCCGGAGGACATCGCCCGGCATGTGCGCGCGCAGACGGCGCACCAGTTTCGCGGCCTCGTGACCGTGCCCGACTACGTGACGGACAAGGTCGTCAGATGGGCGCTCGAGCGTGTCACACTTGGTCACGGAGCCGGCCGCGGGAAGAGGGTGAAGCTCACGCCTGGGAGCCTCCGAGCACTCCTCCTGAGCCCAGTAAAGCTCGCGCGCGCCATGGGCCAAGCTCCGGGGGTCTGAAGGCGCGAGCTTGTCCCCCGGCGTGGGAGTATGAGCCCTCGCCCCGCCTCGCGTCGGTTTGACCCTCTACCGGAACTACTCGCGCTTATCGAGCGCTACGGCGCCGCGCGTGTAGGCGCAGCGTACGGCCAGGACGCTGACACAGTCCGCCGCTACGTCGACGGCGCATCCCAGCGGACCACGCGCTGGTGGTTCGAGCTGCACCTCGAGTCGGTCACGCGCGAGCTCGATGCGCGGCCCGTACTCCGGCTCGTGTCGGGGACGAGCACTCCCCGCGGCGAGGGGACGTGACCCGGTCGCTCCGCCTCGCCTCGACGTCATCGGCCGACCCGGGCGGAGCTGCGCTCGATGCGCTCGCGATGGCGCTCCTTCCGCGGCTCCGCGTTCTACTCGCGGCAGAGGGGCACGGCTCCGGACTCGTTGACGTGTGCCGTGCGGTCCCGTCGTCGCGCCGATCCCTCATGGCCGCGTGTCGGTCGGGCGAGATCCGCGGCGCGGTAAAGATCGCGCGTCGCTGGTGCGCCCCGAAAGCGAGCGTGGATGCGTTCGTGATGGCGCGTGGTCCGCGCCTCGTCGCGCCGACCGTCGCAGATGACGACCTCGAAGAGACGCGTCGACGCCTTGCGCGACCCGTCAGAACGCGTCGACGCACCGCTTGACCACCCCTGACAGACGACGGGCTCCGAAGCGCATCACCGCTCGGAGCCCAGGGCGCGAGGACGCCCACCCATGGATCCTACATCGCAGGCAGGACTCACGCACACCATCCCGATCCGCTACCTCGTCACCCGCGATGCTGACGGCTGGCGCGTTACGCGTCGTCTCGGTGATGGCCCATGGCTTCCGGTCGGGCGAAACCTCGGGCATCCGTGCCAGGGCTTCGCGCGCGGAGTCGCGTCGAACCTCGCGCGATTCGATCGGCTCTGCGGGGAGCGACTTGGGGTCGACGTCGACGCCGTCGTGCTCGCGGGTGGGTCGTGACGGCGCTCGAGCGACCCGACCACGCGGCGACACTCCGGCGTGAGCTCGCCGACCCGCGCGCGGTCTGTCAGGCGCTCGGGTTGCTCGGCGGGCGTCGCGGCGTTGACTTCATCCTCCAGGCGACAGGCGTGACGGTGACGTGCCCGATTCACGGCGGGTGCTCGCTCTCCGTCACGCGCGGAAAGGCCGGAGACTTGCGGATCAAGTGCTTCGGACCGTGCGAGCTCGCAGGGGACGTACTCAGCCTCGTGGCGGCCGTTCGCGGCCTCGACGTGCGGCGAGACTTCCGCGCCGTGCTCCGCGAGGCTGCGGAGCTTGCAGGCGATTGGGGCCTCGTCGCGGAGCTGGACGGAGCGACTACGACGTCGACGCGCCCGGCTCGTGTGCTGCGCATCGTGCCGAGGGTGGCCGACGAGCTCTCTTCCCTCGACGCAGTGACGTTCGACCGGCTCGGGGTCGCAATTTGCGAGCGCTCGCCCCTCACAAGCGACGCGGAGGCATGCCGCTACCTCGACGGGCGAAGGATGCTCGACCTCGCCCTCGACGCTGGGTGGTGCTCCCTCCCCTCGACCGTCGCGGGGCGCGCGGAGCTCGTTGCGGAGCTCGTCGCGATCTTCGGTGACGACGCGCTCCGCCGCTCCGGTCTCTTCCGGCGCGATGGTGCGCTCCGGCTCGTGTGGGACGAGCACCGGCTGTGCATCCCATGGCGCTCGAGCGCTGGCCTTGTGCAGACCGTCCAACGGCGCCTCGTTCGTCCTCCTCGCGATGACGAGCGCTCGCGTCGGTACGTGTTCCCATCCGGCCGGGGCCCTGCGTCGCCGTACACCGTCCGCGGGGACGTCGAGGGGATGAGCACCGGCGCTGCGGTCGCCTACGTCGAGGGGTCCGTTGACGCGCTGGCCCTCCGATCGATCGCGCGCTCCAAGGGAGTCGATGTGCTCGTGCTCGGGTTGCCGGGGGTGAGCGCTTGGCGTGCGGAGTGGGCGAGCGTCGCGATCGGACGCCCCGCAATCATCGCCCTCGATGCTGACGCAGCGGGCGAGGCGCACGTCGTCACGATGACCCGCGACCTATCCGCCTCGACGTCGATCGCGCGGTGGATGCCGCGCAACGCGAAGGACTGGGCCGACGTGCTGGCCAGGGTGCGAACGTGAACACGACGATCGACCAGGGCGATCCGGACATCGACGTGCGTCCGCTCGCGATGCACGCGAACGGTACGACCGCGCCAGGGATCGCGGCCGACTTCGCCAGCGTGACGACGGCGCCGAAGAAGTCGACGCGGCGCGAGCGTGTGGCCGTGATCCTGCCCGCTCTGCTCCGCGTTCACGCTGGGGAGCTCGTCGCCCTGGTCGACGGGAAGCAGCTCTCGTGCGGGTCGCGGGCGCTCCTCGCTCACGTCCGCCGTGCCCTGCATGACCCGACGGTGGAAGCCTCCGACGTTCGCGCTTGCGCCGATGCGATCGACCTCTCATCCGTGGCGGCGCTCGCGGCCTCCGAGGTGTCCGCGCGTGCTCCGGAGCGGATGCGCTCTTTCCCATGCACCGACACGGGCAACGCGGAGCGATTCGCGGCAATGCACCGAGGAGTCGCGCGGTTCGTGGCCGAGTGGGGCACGTGGATCGTGTTCGACGGCAAGCGATGGGCGAAGGACTCGGCGGGGGTGAAGACGGATGCTCTCGCGAAGCTGACGGTCCGCACGATCTACGGCGAGGCGAAGCGTGCGGCGGACCATGACAAGCGGGCCGACCTCGCGAAGTGGGCGGAAGACTCCGAAGCGCGGAAGCTGCGCACGGCCATGGTGGAGCTCGCGCGCTCGGAGCCGGGGATGGCCGTGTCGTATGTGACCCTCGACGTCGACGCGTGGCTCCTGAACGTGAGCAACGGGACGATCGATCTGAGGACGGGCAAGCTGCGCCCGCACGCCGCGGCGGATCTGCTCACGAAGCTGGCGCCGGTCCACTTCGATGCGCGCGCGACGTGCGACAGGTTCGAGCGCTTCCTCTCCGAGATCATGCGCGGCGATGCGGAGTGCGTGGAGTTCCTCCGGCGCTTCCTCGGCTACTGCCTCACCGGTGACGTGCGGGAGCACATGCTCGCGTTCTGGTACGGGGAGACGGGCGGCAACGGCAAGTCGACACTGACCGAGCTGCTCTTCTTCCTCATGGGCGACTACGCCCAGAAGGCCGCGCCCGATCTGCTCTTCCGATCCGCACGCTCGGATCGTCACCCGACGGAGATCGCCGATCTGTTCCGCGCACGGCTCGTGGTCTGCAACGAGACCTCGCACGATCGCGAATGGGACGAGGCGACGGTCAAGGACGTGACCGGCGGTGACGTGCTGAAGGCGCGGCGGATGCGTGAGGACTTCTGGAGTTTCGAGCCGACGCACAAGGTGGTCGTCTTCGGGAACGGGAAGCCGAAGATCAAGAACACGAACGACGGCGGCATGCAGCGCCGGCTTCGCCTGCTCCCGTTCGAGGTCACGTTCCGCGGCAACCCCGACAAGGGGCTGAAGGACACACTGCGCGGAGAGGCGGCTGGCGTGCTCGCGTACCTGGTCGCCGGGTGCCTGGCCTGGCAGAAGGACGGGCTACCGGAGGCCGCGAGCATCACCGAAGCAACGGCGGGCTACTTCGCGGAGCAGGACGTGATCGGGCGGTTCGTCACCGAGCGGTGCGATCTGAACCCGCTCGCCCGGCTCTCTCGCAAGAGTCTGCGCCTCGCCTGCGAGGTCTGGGCGGACGAGGCAGGCGAGGGGAAGCCGTCACCGAAGGACCTTGCGAGGTGGCTCCTCGAGCACGGCGTCACCCAGTGCAGCGTTCGGGACGCGGCCGGTCCGGTCCAGGGCTGGCGGGGCATCCGCCTGCGCTCGGCTGAGGCACCCAACGGCGATGCCAGGACGGGCGATCGGGTGGGCGACCGGACCCCCGATCCGACCCCTCCGAGCACGTCGCTACAACTCAACCGTGTTGGGGCTTGTAGCGACCAGAACCCCTCCGTGACGACCTCCAAAACGCACACCGTCACGGAGGCTCCGGAGGCCATTCCGGGTGACTGTAGCGACCAAGTCACTACAGCCGACCGCGGCGACGACTGGCAGGCTCCGTTCTCCGAATGGCTGGAAAACGAGGGGATCCGATGATGCCGGCCCCCCTCACCCCGTCCCCTGTCGTCGCCGCTTGTAGCTACGTAGCGACGTGTAGAGGGCACTTCTCCACTTGGTTTACCTGCGCGCGTGATCTGCAACTAAGGGGGATCCCGGTCACTACACGTCGCTACGTCACTACAGCGCGACCGTGTGGACGGGTCCGCTGGCGAGCGTGGGGTGGAGCGCGTCGGCTGCCTGACTCCCTCGACGCCTGGCTCGTGCGCGTCGTCGCCGCGGTGTCGCTTGGGTGCGTCGACGTGGCCGGCGGGGTGCCCGGAACAGCTCCTGAAGGGGGACGGCTACGGGGGTGCTGTCTCTCGATTCGCGGGGCGATTTCCGCGCCCCGCCAACGCACCAAGCGCACCACGCACCACGTAACCGAGGGATACGCACCATGACGAAGCACGCGAAGAAGCCCACCAAGCCGGCGCCCACGAAGCCTCGCCACGTCGCCCCGACCGCGGGCGCACACGCTCTCGCCGCGCTCGGGAAGCAGCACGGCTGGCGCACCCTCGCGACGAAGACGCGCGCGAGCGAGGCGATGCTGAGGGCGGTCGCCTCCTGCCAGCGTCGGGCGGGGCCCGGGCTTCGGACCGCGCTCGAAGGTCACGGCGTCGAGCTTGCTGCGTGGGACCGTCCGCCCCCTCTCTCGGTGGCCCCGGTTCCCTCCGCAGCCCCCGGGCTGAGCGGGGCGATCGTCCCCTCGAAGGCTCCGGTGGACGTCGGCGCCGCGTCGGGCGCTCCTGGGGCAACGTCGGCGGAATCGGTCGGGACCACCGTCGCGGAGTGCGAGGCGAACGTGGCCCGGCTCCGCCGTCAGGCTGAGGCCGCGGCGGAGGACCCCCTGTGCAGCCATCGCGACCGAGCGGCGATCGGGTCGGCGCTGAACCACGCGATCAGGTTCTTGGCGCGCGCGCGGGGCGAGGAGGAGCTGTCCGAGCTCCGGATCGTCAACTCGGCGGCGTTCGCACGGATCCGCACGGGGATCGGACTCGTCGCGAAGGAGCATGCAGGGCCGTGGGTGAAGGCGCTCCGTGACCTTCTCGTCGAGGGGTCGTCGTGACGGCGCTCGAGCGCGAGGTCGCTCGCGTGCTCGCGGCGGCGGATGGGGAGCATGGCGCGGCCGTCGCCGATGTCGTCACGGCGCTCGAGCGTCTTACGGTGGACGAGCTCCAGGCGGTCGAGCGCGTGTGCCGTCGATTGGTCGACTTGCGCGCGGCCGTGACGCCGGCACCTGCGAAGGTCGCCCGGTCGACGCGTCGCAAGGTCCGCCGATGACGCGCACCGGGATCTACCTTGCCTTCGTTCGTGCGGTCCGCGCGGAGCGCGGGGACAGGTGCGAGGCCTGCAAGCGCACGGCTTCGGAAGCACGGGAGCGACGGCTCCATGTGCATCATCTCTGGCCGATCGCGGCGTCGGGGATCCAAGACGCGCTCGCGACGTGTCGCGCGAACGTGCTCCTGCTCTGCGGCTGGTGCCACAAGCTTCAGCACCCCGGGAAGCGCGAAGTCCCGTGGGACTCGGTCGCCATCCGTCGAGGCGTGGCGCTCCGATGATGGCCCCCTCGGACGACAGGACGCCGCTCCCTCTGGGCGCTGACGAGCTCCGCGCCGCGAAGGAAACGAGCGACGAGCGGGAGCGGCTTCGGATCCATCGGCTCTTGCTCACGGAGTGCATGCGACGCCTTCGATCCGGCCGGACGCTCGAGCGCGCACACGGCGTCATCCATCCGGAGATGACGGCGATCACCCGGGATGCGCTTCGGTTGGTGGACCTCGTATTCCCCGGCTCGAAGGAGAAGCGCGGGGAGCTCGAAGTCGACGCGGAGCCTCCGGTGGTCGAGCGCTCCCCGGGCGCTGTGGCGCTCGCGGCGCTCGTCGCGCGGAGCTCCTCGGCGAAGGTCGCGCGCGTCGCTGGGCTTCCGGTGAAGCGGATCGGCGCGCTGGCGTCGGGTGAGGCCGTGCCGACGGACGCGGAACGCGCGGCGCTCGGATCACGGCTTCGGATCGACGAAGGGAGCTGGCCGACATGAGCGATTGCAGGGATTGCGACGGGAGCGGGAAGTGCGAGCGATGCCGCGGCACGGGGAAGAGTTCGATCGGTGCCGCGTGCATTGCGTGTCGGGGCTCGGGGAGGTGCGACGAGTGCGAGGGCGCGGGCGAGCGCTGACCGATGGCCCGCCTTCCCCTCGATGCAGCTCCACGACGTGTTTCCGTGCTCTTGCGCGACGATCGCGACGAGCAGCTCCGGGAGCTCGCATGCGCGCGGTGTGCCGCTCGGGAAACGGGCGTCGACCCTGACGAGCGGCGTCGAGGCATCGGACGTGCGGAGCCGCCTCGATGATGCACCGCCCGCTCATCGACTCCGAAGGCGCGCGCCTGCTCCGGCGCTTGCTCGAGGGAGAGCGCTCGGACGACGTCGCGCGAGCCGTCCGAGTCACCCGGCAGTGCATCGACAACCTGGCCGGGCTTCGTCGTCGCTTCCCTGTCCTTCCTCTCGCGGCTGCGCTCGAGCGTCGCTACGGGATTCCGATCGTCTCTTGGCTCGCGCCGGCCGAAGTCGTGGCCGTTGCAACGAGTGTTTCCCACGCCGGAGCCACACTCACGAAGAAGCGAACGAACGCAGCGTGAGGAGGATCGATCATGGGCTGGAAAGAAGACGCACAGCTGGCGGCGGAACAGGGCGACGAGGACGCGAAGAAGGCTCTCGATGCGGTGGATGCGGCCTACTACGACGGGGATGCTTCGCCTTTCCCGCCGATCGAGTCGCCAGGCTCGAACGACAAGCCGTTGAAGCAGCCGAAGGATCAAGGGTTCGATACCCAGCCGACCAAGGACGGGAAGCCGATCGACGATGACGACCTCGCGCGTGACGGAGGGGCGGATCAAGACGGAAAGGGGCGCGACTCCAAAGGCAGCCCGATCAAGTTCACTCCGCCGAAGAAGGCGAGCCTCGCGGAGCGTCTCGCGTATCAAGAGAGCTTGCCGGAGCGTCGTCGGCTCCTCGCGTCGCGGTCCGATCTTCCCTTCGAGAAACGTCAGGAGCTCGCAGGCGCTGCAATGGGGATCGTTCGCTGGGCGTGCGCGAACCTGCCGCGCGTCTCCGGTGGCGCGCGTCGGCCCGAGAAGACCCACGTGGATGCTGCGCTGGTGGCGCATATCGATCGAGCAATGGGCGTACACGGCGCGAGACATCGGCACGACGGTGTCCAGCATCGCGACGGGGGCCACGTGCTGAGCCTCGGGCCGATGACACCCGAGCAAGCGTCGGCGCGCCTCGCAGAGATCGAGCGCGAGGAAGCCGCAGGGCTTCGATGAGCGTCTCCCTCGCGCACCTCTGCCGCGACCTCGCCAGCGCGCAGCGCGAGGTCCCTCGCGTCGAGCGGGTGCTCTTGGAGCTTCGCAAGACGAGCGACCGCGCGAGCGCCACGCTGACGAAGGCACGCAACGAGCACACCGCAGCGGTCTCCGCGCAGACGACCGCATCGGCCAGCTACGCGGACGAGCCGACTGACGACCACGGCAGGAAGGTGGAGCGAACCGACAAGCGCGTGCGCCTGGCTCGCCTTGCGCTGGACGGAACGGAAGGCAAGGCGCGCGCGGCTGCGTCGGCCGTGACGGAGTGCGAGGCGGCGCGCACCCGATCCTCGCGTGAAGTCGATCGGCTTCGGCTCGTCGTCGCCGCTCACCACGAAACATACGGGGCCACGGTCGACCCTCGCGGACGTTCCGCGCTCGTGCACCTCCGTGGCTTACTCGCGGACCTCGACGCGATTCGCTCGGCTCGTGAGGCAGTGGACGCGACCGCTCGAGCACACGCGGATGCTGGTTTCGGTCCGCTCGCTCCGCCCGACGGGGCGCTCGACCTGGCGGAGTTCCTCCTCGGCGCTCTCGAGGGTGGCAAACCCATCGTGGAAGAAGTGTTCAAGGCCCTTCGCCACGCGGCCATGCGTCGCACGTACACCGGGAACGGTCGGTCGTTGCTGGAGACACCGCGCGAACTCGTCGGGCTGCTCACTGGCGTCCTCATCGACCCGACGCGAGAGGCCGGCGTAAATCGCGGCTACCTGAACGGGGCGGCGCTTGGCGTGCTTTCTCGGCTCCGAGCCGGCGAGGCGTGGCGAGATGCGGCCGTCGCCGTCGGGCTCGAGCAACCCGTCCGGCCCTCGGGCCCCGGACCGTCGACGGTGGAGACCACCGGTCATGTGCCTTCGCTCTCGGCAATCATGGCGACGCAGGGATCGCGTCGGGCGTGATGCTCGCGCTCGCCCTGGTGCTCGTGCTCGTCGCGGTCCGCCTCGGCTTCCGCGAGCTGGCCGTGCGGGCGCTCGAGCGGGTCATCGTCCGCAACCGCGAGCAGCACGCCGGCGACCTCGAGATCATCGCCGATATTCGGGAGGAGCTCGTGCGCGTGCAAGGTGACCCGCTCGACCCGCGGTTCGTGAGCACGAGCGACGACGGGCCCCCCGTGCACGTCGTGTGATTCAGACTTCGGGCGCGGGTTGAGTTGGCTCGCGTCAGAGGGTCGTCGGCCATCTCCAACGACGACGCCGCCTATGGCCGGGGAGCGGGACCCCTTTCCGCCCGCTCCCTGGCCACGGCACTTCGATCCATCCCTCACCCCTCGCCACGGCAGGACGACCCCGCATGAGCACCCTTCAACCCTCCCGCCTCTTCGTCGGCGGACTCCACTATGACGTCACCGACGCCGACCTGGCGCAGCACTTCGATCCGTCCGGCCGCGTGACCCGCGCAACGATCGTCATCGACCGCGACACCGGGCGCTCGCGCGGCTTCGGCTTCGTCCAGTTCGTTTCGCCCCTCGACGCCGAGAACGCTCGCCGTGACCTCGACGGCTCGGAGCTCTACGGTCGACGCATCGCGGTCAAGGTCGCAGAGGAGCCCTGCGTTGTGAGCTCTCGAGCGTCTCATGGGTCAGCCTTTCGCATCGTCCGCGGACGAGCCCCGCGGCAGACGTCGGTGAAGAAGTGGCGGATCGTCAACGAACGGAAGCGGGCCAAGGCCACACGCATGACGACCTCGACGCCGTCACCGGCCGCACCGACTCCGCAGGCGCCCACGATGACCGGAGACGCGTCGATGGATCCGGACGTCCGCGAGCAGGGGCCGGGCGACGATCGCCATGCTCAGGCCCGGGACGGCAGAGCGGAGGTGGAGAACAGTGCTCCCGTCGTGCCGTGCCCCGCTGGCGCCTGGCCGTGAGCTCTACTGGGAACACGTCACTGGTTCGGAGATGATCGAAGGAGTCCGTGTAGTGCGACGGCTCCGCCGGCCGGGTCGTGGAGACGTCGTGCAGCGCGAGTGGTCAACCGCGGGGCTGCTCCAGGCCTCGACCAGCGCGGTTCGCATCCCGCGGTCAGTCGCGGTACGATGACTTCATGTCTGGCGTCCCCCTACCTTCGCACTCAGCGGTTGTTGACGAGTGCCGGCGTGTGATTGACGACCCACGTCGGGCGGTCGATAGCTTCACGCTGCGTAGATTGGTGAGCGGGCTGAAGCGAGAGATCGCCGGCATCCAGACGACGGATCTCGGCGAGCTCTTCAACCTTGTGGGGCTCTGTCACCTCTTGCTCAAGGAGCCGGCCGCCGCCCTCGACGCTCTCCGCAACGCAGCTCGGTACAAGGCAGCCACCCCCATCTTGGAGAGCAACATCGCCGCCGCCCTCATCGACCTTGGACGAAGCCGCGAAGCGCTGCCGCACTTGGAAAGCGCGCTCGCGACGCCTCATCCGGACCGACTGTTTCGGATGACGGCGCTCGGCAACCTTGCCGAATGCCGAAACGCGACCGGCGATGCTACCGCCGCGCGCCTTGCGTTCGAGTCCGCCGTACGAGTCGTGGACCCATCGAACCCCGACCACGGTCCGGATAATCTTCGGCTCGCTCGCCACGCCGTTGCTTGCGGCTATCGTCATGACGCAGCTGAGTTTGTCGCCCGCTATCTCGTCGCCGTTCACCGTCTCGAGCGCGGGGAGGACGATGAAGCCAGTGACGTCATCCGAAAGCAGCGGGAGCGCGCGACGGAGGCGGTTCGTTACCTGCCCGAGCTCCAACAGATTGTCGAAGCCGTGCCCGAGGCGGCGTTGCCCGACGACGAGCCGCAGTTCCGGACTCGCTTCGAGCTCGACGCTGATGGCTGGGCGCAGTTCTGTTCGATGGCCAACTTGCCTGCCGCGGAATGACCTCCGCTCACGAGTGCCGGAGGTTGCTCGGCGGCGACCTCAGGGATGGTTTCGACGCGGGCGAGACCGAGGACGAAAAGGCGCTCACGAAGTTCCTTCGCACAAGCGCAATGCAAAACCAGAAGCGGCGTCTCTCGACAACGTGGATCGCTGTCGATGGGCTCGCGATCGCCGGATTCGTCACGCTCTGCCCCGGAAGTGTCGCATCCGAGCCGCTGAAAGAACACGGCGTTCGCCTGTCTCGGCACCCGGCACCCGTGCTCGTTCTGGCTCGCATGGCGACGAGCGCGCGCTACCGCGGCACGGGCGTCGGACGCCAGCTCATTGAACAGGCGGTGGCTCCAAGAGCTGAGCATCTTGCGACGGAGCACGGGTGCTGCGGCGTGGTCGTCGACCCGAAGCTAGACGCCGTCGAGTTCTATCGAAAAATGGGGTTCGTAGTCCTCGGTGGCGACGTTGCGACGGGATCACAGCCCCCGCCCATGTTCCTGCCGCTCTCGTCGTCCATAGTGGCGTGAGCGACGCGCTATCGCGCGATCACTCCACCGAGCGCGATGAGTTCCGTGATGACTCCGTGCGCGATCTCCTCGGCGGAAACCATGCTCCCGAACTGCCTGACCAGAACGGGCGCGCCGGTTCCCTTGCGACTGACTGTCGCTGCACCCGTATCGCTCCGGCACTCGACGTAGATCGTCTCGGTCGCGCCCTTGGCGCGGACGAAGGCCGTGAGCGCGTCGGCTGATGCGTCGATCTCCGTCCCGGCGCGAGTGAGCTCATCGAGGGTCCGCTCGAACCGCCCACACGCCGCGCACGTCGACGGACGGTCCGTGCCTTCCGGCCTGGCGAGCACCGTCCAATCAAGGGGTGGTATCGGTTCGCAGAACGCCCCACGCGCCTGATCGATCGAGGTCGTGGCCGCCTGCTCTCGCGCGCATCGCACGCACCGGAACGTAAACGTCTCGAGCATGGGACCAGCTTCGCACCCTTCGCCGGTCACGTCGACGAGCTCCCGGGCGCGAGCGAGGCCGATGCGTCGCCGCTCAACATCGGCGCGTGTCTACTCGCCGGTTGCGGCGTCGAGAGCACGGAGAGCTTGTTCAACCGTCGCCCGGCTCGTGGCGGTCTCTACGAGCGTCACGCGTGTCTTCTGCGCGGCTTCGCGCGCGCCGGCAGTTGCGACAGCGGTGGTCACGACCCAGGCGTGCGCGCACGAATAGATCGACCGCGCGGCGTGAACCTCTTGGACGGCAGTGTTGCCCACCTTCGCCGCGTACCGCTTGCACTGGACGACGACTCGCTTGCCGGTCCGCGTGGTGAACAGGATGTCGGCGCCTTGGTCGCCGCTGCGGCGCGTGCCCCGTACGTCTTTGATCCCAAGGTCTCGAAGCCACGACATGACCTGAGCTTCGTACGCTTCGCCGTCCAGGTTCTGGATCGTGGCGATGTCGGCGCGCTCGGCAAGAGTTGGCTTCCGGTAGAACACGTCGAACCGCATGCGGAGCGCTCTGCGGAGGGTGGCGTCAAGATTGGTCTCGCTTCCGACGTAGGATTCTCCTCGCGCGCGGGTGCCGTTGCTTCCTCTCCGCGTTCTGCCCATGGCGGAGGTTCTCGCGGCGCTCGCGGCTGCGACGTCGGCGTACTTCTTCCGTAGCTTCCCGATGACGCGGTCCAGCTCATCGTCGACCGCTTCGGGATTGTCGTCGCCGTACTCGTCCAGGAGTGAAGCTCTCCGGGATGCGACCTCGAGAAAGCGCTCGACCAACACTGATTCGCCTTCTAGCAGGTCGCGTGCGCGCGCTTCCGTCCGCTCACTCTGCTGGCGTGCAAGCTCGCGCCTCGATGCCTCTTCCTCTTCGCGAGCCATCGATCGCACGGTACCCCGTTGTTGGCTGTCGCGCGCGGCGAGCGCTCGCTGCTCCTCCGCTGCGGCTCGCTTTGCCGCACGCCGTTTCGCGTCCTCGGCATCCCACGTCGGAGCCATGACGGCCGACCACAGCGTGAAGGGGACGCCGACGACGATGACGACAAGTCCTACCCACGCGAAGAAGTCCACGCGCGAATCGTACAAGGGACCGCGCAGACCCATCCAGGGGCAACGCTTGGCCATTGTCGAGCGTAGGCCCATGCGGTATACGTTGGCGATGACCCCGAAGCCTTCCACGATCCGCTGGTCCGTCGAAGATCGCGAAGTCCTGGCCAAGCTCCAAGCGGTGACCGGGCTGACTGACTCCGCGTCGGTCGTCCGGTACGCCTTGCGTCACACGCTCGCGACCCTGCCGCGCGCGGTCGCGTCGAGGCCGAAGGCGAAGAAGAAGGGAGCGGCGTAGCCATGGCTCAGGAGTGCGCACCCGACGAGGCGACAGGAACGCTGCGTCTCACGGCAAGCGGCTGGCTCGCTCAGTTCTCGCTCGGCGGTGGCCAGCGCAAGGCCGTGATCCTCCGGACGTGCGCCGACGAGGCAACGGCGACGCGCCGCAAGCTCGCAATCGCCAAGCTCGTGACGAAGCTCCGCGAGGCTGGCCATCCGACGATGATCCCGAACGTGATCACGGACTCGGGCGCGGCCGACGACGCCGAGTTCCGCAAGATCGCGCTCGTGGTCGATCGCGTGGCGAAGGGGAAGGAGCCGGGCCTCTCGCGACTGCATGGCGTGCGGCGCGAGGGCACGACGTTGGAGGAGCTCGCGAAGCTCTGGACGTCGGGAGACCTCGCGGCGCAGTTCCCCGACCACGTGCGACCGAAGAAGCCGCTTCAAATGAAGAACGACGAACGGATCTTCGCGTGGCTGAGCAAGGTGCGGCTCCCCGATGGGTCCACCTTCGGCGCGCGCGTCGTGTCGGAGCTCACCCTCGACGATTGCGACCACGTCATGGGCAACCTGCCGAAGACGGCGGAGACGCCAGCGACTCGCCGCGCGTACGCCCAAGCGCTGCGCAAGGCGCTGGTGTACGCGGTCTATCCGTTGCGGCTCCTCGCTTCCGTCCCGATCCCGACGGGATGGCTTCCGTCAGGGTCGAACGACAAGGCGAAGGCGTGGCTGTACCCGTCGGAGGACTTCGCGCTCATGCAGTGCGGCAAGGTGTCACTCGTGCGCCGGCTCTTCTTCGGGCTCCTCGACCGCGAGGGGATGAGGACGAGCGAGGCCATGGGCCTGACGTGGCCCGACCTCGACCTGGACCGCGGCGTCGTGCGGCTCGACTCGAACAAGACGAACGACCCGCGCTCGTGGGTCATGGGCGAGGACGTGACGCGCGCGCTCGTGGCGTGGAAGAAGCTCCGCGGCTCGAAGGCGAACAAGAGCCCGCGCGTCTTCCCTGCCTCGGAGCTGACGCGGCTGGCGCGTCGACTTCGGGAGAGCCTCACGATCGCCGGCGTCACGCGTCCGGAGCTGACGATCCCGAAGGCCGGCCGGCTCCTCTTGCGAGCGCACGACCTCCGCGGCTCCTTCGTGACGCTGGCACTCGCGACGGGGCGCACGGAAGCATGGGTCACTGACCGGACGGGCCATCGTTCGAGCCAGATGATCTACCTCTACAAGCGCTCGTCGCGGACCGCCGCGGAGCTTGGTCTCGGGTGGTTCGCTCCCCTCGATGAAGCGATCCCGGAGCTGTCTCCGAAGCCCCGTCAAGGTGCAAACGGGGTGCAAACGGGAGGCGCGAGCCGTCCCCAGACGTCCGGAGCGAAGTCTCGATCCACTACGAAACAAGGCGTTTCGAGACATGTGGGGACCCTCCGGCTTCGATTCCTAAAGCGAAGGTCGCACGTTCAAGTCGTGCCGGGGGCGCGGCTCAACCGCGTATCGCGCGCTGCGAGCGTGGCTACCGCGCATTCCCCACGACCGTCCGCCGAAGACTCGCGATGCTCTGGCGACGACGCGGCGTACGGCTGCGCTCTCGTGTTCTTGCCGCGCGACTCTCGCGAATAATCCGCGCTAGAACGTCTCCACGATGACCACCCCCGACCTCGTCCTGCACGCGTACTGGCGCTCCTCGGCCTCCTACCGCGTCCGCCTCGCCCTCGCCGCGAAGCGCCTCGCGTATCGGATCGTCCCCGTGAACCTCCTCGCCTCCGAGCAGACGGCCGAGCCACACATCCAGCGCAGCCCGACCGGCTACGTCCCCGCGCTCGTCGTCGACGGCGTCGCCTACTTCGAATCCGTCGCGATCCTCGAGCTCCTCGACGAGCTCTACCCCGACCCGCCGATCTACCCCCGCGAACCCTTCGCCCGCTGCCGCGTTCGCGCGCTCGTCGAGATCATCAACGCCGGCGTCCAGCCGCTCCAGAACCTCAACGTCCTCAAGCACCTCCCGGGCGACACCGCGAGCCGGAACGCGTGGGCGAAGCACTACATCGAGAAAGGGCTCGCCGCGTTCGAGCGCGCCAGGGTCGCCAACGAGGCCGCGGGCTTCGTCGGCGCCTTCTCCTTCGGCGCGTCGCTCACCGCCGCGGACCTCGTCCTCGTCCCGCAGCTCACCGCCGCGCGGCGCTTCGGCGTCGACCTCGCTCCGTTCCCCGCGCTCGTTCGCGCAGAGACCTCCGCGCTCGCCCTGCCTGGCCTCGATGCGGCGCTGCCGGAGAGGCAGCCCGACGCAGCGCCGCCGAGCGCATGACGACGGCACGGTCGATACCTCCGACGCGCCCGCGCGGGATACTCCGCCCGGTCCCGATCGTCGGCCTCGTCGCGTTCGTCAAGCTCGGCCTCCTCCTCTTCTGCGCCAGCGCGTACGGATACTTTCGCGACGAGCTCTACTTCCTCGCGTGCGCCCACCGGCTCGCGTGGGGCTACGTCGACCGCCCCCCGTTCTCGATCGCGCTCCTCGCGTTCGCCACCCGGCTCTACGGCGAGACGCTGCTCTCGATGCGCCTCGTCCCCGCGCTCGCCGGCACCGTCGTCATCATCCTCACGGCGAGGCTCGCGAGGCGGTTCGGCGCACGCCCCGCCGCGCAGGGGCTCGCAGCGCTCTCCGTGCTCGTCGCGCCCGCGCTCCTCGGGATGGACCACGTCTACTCGATGGGCTCGTTCGAGGTCCTCTTCTGCGTCGCTGCCGCTGGCCTCCTGGCGCGCGCTCTCGAGGCAGACCCGGCCGAGGCGACCCTCCCCTGGATCCGCGTGGGGCTCATCCTCGGGATCGGCGCGATGAACTCGCTGCCGATGCTCGCGTTCGCGGCCGCGCTCTACATCGGCATGGCGACCACTTCGCAGCGAACGTGGCTCCGTCGCGGCGGGCCGTGGCTCGCGCTCGCAGTGATGAGCGTCGTCTTCGCTCCGTACGTCGTCTGGGAGAGAGCGCACGGCTGGCCGACGCTCGGGTTCCTCGCGAACGAGGCGCGCGAGGCGTTCCGCCACTGGAGCCCGCTCACGTTCGCCTGGGACCGCATCCTCGGGATGGGCCCGGTGACCGTCGTCGTCTGGGTCACCGGCGTCGTCGCGCTCCTGCGCTCGCAGCAGCTCGAGCCGTACCGCCTGTTCGGCGTCGCGTTCGTCCTCCTCTTCGTCGAGTCGATGGTGCTGGGCGCCCGCGGGACCGCCGGGGTGTCGCTCGGGTTTCCCATCGTCGTGGCCGCCGGCGCCGCGGCGCTCGATCCGTGGCTGAGCACGCAGCGCGGGCGCTATCCGGTCCTCGTGACGCTGCTCTGCGTCTCGGGCGCGATCGCCACGCCGCTGATGATCCCGCTCTTCCGCGTGCAGCAGTACCAGGGCTATGCGCGCATGCTCGGCCTCGGCACCGGTGCGGCGAACCACGACCCGGACAGCACCACTGCCGCGTTGCCGCAGCGCTTCGCGGACATGTACGGATGGCCCGAGATGGTGCGCGCGGTCGCGAACGTCGTCGACTCCCTGCCGCCCCTCGATCGGGAGGACGCGGTCGTCCTCGCGAGCAACGACGGAGAGGCGGGCGCGCTCGAGCTCTTCGGCGGCGCGGTCGGACTCCCGAAGGTCATCAGCGGCCACGACCAGTACTGGCCCTGGGGCACGGCGGGCGCCTCGGGCCGCGTCGTCGTCGCGGTCGGCGGCGACGAGGCCAGGCTGCGCGCGAGCTTCCGAACGGTCGACGTCGCAGCGGTGTTCGGTCACTCGCTCGCGATGCCGTTCGAGCGTCGCGTGAAGATCTACGTCTGTCGCGACAGCGTCGAGCCGCTCGACGTGATCTGGCCCAGCTTCAAGGTCTACGACTGAGCCTCGCGGGACGCATAAAGTTGGCCCACACGCCTCGAGCCTGCTGGTTTGACGGCAATGAGAACGTGGCTGTCCGGGCTTTCCTTCGCGCTCGCGCTCACGAGCGTGTCCTCCGTGCACGCTGCGGGGCCGTCGCACGGAATCCCGGCGATGCTCGCCGATCAGCGCTTCCGGATGGGTCAGAGCGTCGGCTCTCCGACGGAGGGTCACCTCGTCGGGGGGAGCCACCTCGAGCCCGCTCCGTACCTGCGCATCCTCCCCGCGTACTCGTCGGAAGACGCTCGCTGGGGCCTCGGCTCGCTCGTGGCGATGATCGACCACTCCGCGCACGCCGTGCACCGCCAGTTCCCTGACGCCGTGCTCTCGGTCGGTCACCTCTCGCTGCGAGGGGGCGGCGACATCGACCGCCACGCCTCCCACGAGAGCGGGCGCGACGCGGACCTCAGCTTCTACATCCGGGGCCAGACGAACCACCCGCTGTACTCGGACCACATGGTCGCGTTCCGCGGCGACGGCACCGCCCCCTCGTGGCCGGGAGCCTTCTTCGACGACGCGAAGAACTGGGCGCTCGTCTCGGCGATCCTTCAGCAGCCGAGCGTGCACGTGACCTACATCTTCGTCGCCGCCCCCCTGCGCGCGCGTCTCCTCGCGTACGCCGCGAAGGTCGGCGCGCCCCTCGCGATCCGCAACCACGCCGCCGAGCTGATGGTGCAGCCGCACGGGTCGCTGCCGCACGACGACCACTTTCACGTGCGCATCGGCTGCCCGGGCGGGATGAACGCCTGCATCGAGCTCCCACGCGTGAAGCAGACGCGCATGCTCGCTCATCACGGGAGGCCGTCTCCCGCCCATGTCGTCGCGTCCGCGAAGGTCACCCCGCCGCCGCACGTCGTGGCGCACACGAAGGCGCACGTCGTCGACCCCGTCGCGCCCGTCCCCGACCACGCGACGCCGGTCGATCCGCCCGACGCGCCCCCCCCGCCCACGAGCGCTGCGGTGCTCGTCACCCCGTTCGACGATGTCGACGGTCCCGTGAGCCCGGGCCTGACGCCGCGCCACCTGGACATTCAGTAGACCGACGTAGCCGTCGGTCTACTTGCCTTGCCATCCCGGGAGGCTCTGCCTCCCGCCCCAAAAAGCGGGGTTTCTTGGTGTCCCCACCCTCCGCTTCGCGCCCCGACCCCGAAGGTGCGAGTTCGACCCAACGAGCGCGCGAGTTCCACTAGGATGCGCCGCCATGGCGACGGTCCTGGACGAGCTGGTGAAGCTGCTCGCGCTCGAGCAGATTGAAGAGAACCTCTTTC